>Ga0193726_1000045_pt1 | contig 251693 bp, 212 predicted proteins | sample H2c1metaG_FD_144928 | JGI IMG/M metagenome (GOLD analysis project Ga0193726, IMG submission 144928) | Soil microbial communities from a riparian zone of the East river system, Colorado, United States - H2c1 | ecosystem: Environmental > Terrestrial > Soil > Riparian zone | place: USA: East...
TGAAATGTGAGGTGACGGAGGAGCCATCTTGGCCCATACTGTCGAACTCATTTCCCAGGTGATAGTGCTCAGCCGGAAAGCTCCGCTCAAACCATGAGTAGAGGAGGCCCCAGGATGTCATCAACTGCGGCATCCTGTCAGAGGAAGCAACCGATCCGCCTGCATCGAGATACTTACGATAGTTGAGCGTGACGCCGACATCGCCATCGCCCTTGGCTCCGCAGAGCCGAAGTAGTTCTAGCGTCTCCTGTTGCAAAACGATCCCGGCTCCGCGATCGGAAAGGCTCTGCGGGCTCCGCTCGAAGATATTGACCTCCCAGCCGATCTTCCGAAGCAGGATTCCTGCAGCCAAACCGGTAAGAGAGCCTCCAACAACCGTCGCTCGTTTCATCGTGCTCTCCATCAGACCGTGCAGACGCCGTTCTCACATTGACCGCCCTGAATCTTCTGAATTGCAGACGCTAGCAGCTCTTCATGTTGTGCACCGCTCGCAAGAACTCGTCCACGAAAAGAGATCTGAGGAACTCCCTGGACGCCGGCGGAGACTCTGCGCTCGGCAGCCTTGACCTCGGCCACCAACTCGGGGCTGTCGAAGTCTTCCACGCGCGAGATCGCCGAGACGCCGAACTCGCGAGCAATGCTTAGCAGCACCGCCGGATCGCCCACGTCCTCACCATTGACGAAGTAGGCTTGGAACAACCGCTCCACGACTTTGCCCTGCATCTCCAAACCCTGTTTCAGGGCCGCTGCAAGCAGGACATGACCGCGAAAAGTGTTCGGTGTCCGCTTCATTCGGTCGTGATGGAAGGTGATTCCAACCTCCGCGCCTGCAGCCGCGACTTGCGCATCGAGCCGCTGTGATTGCTCCCAACTGCCAAACTTCGCCGAGCGGTACACTCGCCGGTCGAGGCCATCGACCGGCATATCGGCATTCAGCTCGAAGGGAAGCCAATGCATCTCGACCTTTTCCCCCAGGATCGCCGTCGCTTTCTCTACCCGCCGCTTCGCCACAAAGCACCATGGACAGATCAAATCGGACACCATATCAACCACCAACGAGTTTGTCTGCTGCGTACCTGTCTCTAAGACATCATTCATAAAGGGCGCTCCCGAGCGTCTTCATTTACTCTAGAGACTAAGTAACCAACAAACAAGTAGTCACTAAAAGGTGACTGTCGAAGGACTATGAAAACAAAGACCCGATCAGAAGTCGCAGAACCGCTTTATGATGCGCAGTACCCAGCCAGACAGGTGTTGCAGATCATCGCCGATACCTGGACCCCAATCGTCCTGTTTTGCATGAGAGGTCGCACGCGTCGTTTCAACGAGCTGCAGCGTTCGATCCCAGACATCTCCAAAAAGATGCTCACTCAGACGCTACGGAAGTTGGAGAAACGCGGACTGCTCAACCGACTGGTTCATCCAGTTGTCCCCCCTCATGTTGACTACAGCCTCACGCCAGCCGGCAACAAGTTCGCCGAAGCCGTCGCATTGCTCTGCGAATGGGCCGTGCAGAATAAGGCTTTGCTCAAGCAGGTTGCCGCCAGAGGCACTCAATGAGTAGTCAATCTAGCACCAACTGTGAATAGAGAACCGGCAACTTCCGGAATGGCCGACGATCCGGGAGTTAGCCGCAGGTGGGCCTCATAGTTCTGCTGGCTGAGACTGTTGCCGGATCTGCTCCACATCCCGAAGTGGCGGGGCTCCAAAGAGACGGCTGTATTCGCGGGTGAACTGTGAGCGACTGGCATAGCCAACGTGATACGCCGCAGCAGACGCATCGATCGCCTCGACCAACATGAGCCGTCGAGCCTCCTGCAAGCGAAGGTGCTTCTGATATTGAAGGGGGGTCATGTTGGTGAGTGTCTTGAAATGGTGGTGTAGTCCAGAAGGACTCATGTTCGTTTCCTGGGCGATAAGCTTTATCGAAAACGGCTTGTCGAAGTTCTCTTTCAGCCAAATGACGGCTTTCGCAACGCCGCTGGCATGACCATCCGATTGTGCCATTCGCTCAAGTTGCTCACCTCGCTCGCTACGCCACAAGCGGTAAAGGATCTCACGCTGCAACAGAGGTGCGAGCACAGCACTGTCCTCCGGCTTTCCGAGGAGCTTGAGCAATCGAAGTACCGGATCGAGTAATTCCGGCGTCATTCTGCTGAGGAAAACACCGCGATCAGGCTTCGTCGCTCGTTGGATCTTGCCGGAGGTCCGAAGCGACGGTATCTGTTTTACGTCGAGGTCCAAGCTCATCCCGAGGTACGGCTTTGCTTTCGAGGCCGTCGTGATTCTTCCAGTGACCGGCAGATCGAGTGAAACCACCAGGCAGTGGTCGGGGGCGTAGGTGAAAGCCTCGTTACCCAACATGAGCTCCTTGGTTCCCTGAGCGACGATGGCCAGAGTTGGACACTGCACACCCTGCCCCGTCTGCGTAGGTGACGAATAGCGAGAGAGATGCAAACCATGAATTGGCGTAGGAAAAGCACCGTCGATTCGCGTATTTGCCTCGATCAAAGCTGCGAGTTCGGATGACATTGCACTTCTCCCTCAGTACATATTCTCAGGATAGAGCGCGTGAACCCTGGATTGCAGCTCGATATCTGGAGGATCAGGCACAAAGTTTGCAGGATCAGGTACCCCAGGCAAGCTCCTGCTGGAATCTCATAGAGGTAAGTCAGGAGCGCAAGAATGCCCATGAAAAGTTGTAAGGTACCGTCGTCAACATCGCATCGCCCGCAAGGAGAAACCTATGCCTGAGCTTTCGCACATCGATCCCCGGAGCGCCGCACTGCTGGTGATGGATTATCAGGTCGGTGCCCTTACCAGGTCCATGAAGGCTGCGCAGTCCGCCGACGCGATCGCGCGCGTGCCCGGTCTGATCGCCACGGCACGAGACGCGGGCATGATGGTGATTCATGTCGTCGTCGCATTCCGGCCCGGCCATCCGGAGGTCAGCCCCCGTAACTCCGTGTTCAGCGTGCTGAAGGCGAACGGAATGCTGGTGGCCGGGAGCGAAGGCGTCGCGATCCATCCGGCCGCAGCGGCACGAGAGGGGGAACCGATCGTGGTCAAGCACCGCATCAGCCCGTTCGTTGGCACCGACCTGGAGACGCTGCTGCGCGCCAACGGCATCGACACGCTGGTGCTCGCCGGTGTCCACACCAGCGGCGTCGTGCTGTCGGCCGTTCGCCACGCCGGCGATCTGAATTATCGGTTGATCGTCGTCCGCGATTGCTGCGCCGACCCAGATGCAGCGGTGCATGCGATGCTGCTCGACATCGTCATCGCGAGGCAGGCGGCCGTCGTCACCACGGCGGAGCTCGCCGGCGCCCTGTCTGGAATTTTATAAGGTAAGTCATGAAACAAAGAGAAGGACCTCACGACAACGAGAATGTGCATAAACCGCACCGAATAACGGCAGCTTCATCGACGCGAATGTCGACCAGCCTGCTCTTGTTGGACCACGTACGCCGCACCGCTTCACGGCTATCCCCACCTCGTTCGCACGGGGCCGCCGCTTGATGTGCGAAGGGGTGACGGCCTACCGTTACACCTGTCCCAGCGTAGTCGGCCACCATATGCGTGCTGGCTTGCTGCCAAGCCCAGCGTAGTTCGAAAGAAGAGTATCTGGGAAACATCACGGTATTACCGGCTAAAGACCGGATTAAGCAGACACAAAGGAGACATCATGGAAAAGCGCATTTTAGGCAAGAGCGGTCTTGAGGTATCGGCACTAGGCTTTGGCTGCATGGGGCTCAGCTATGGCTATGGCCCGGCTACCGAAAAGCAAGAAGCAATCAAGGTCATACGCGCAGCGTATGACGGCGGCGTGACATTCTTCGACACTGCAGAAGCATATGGTCCGTTTGAGAACGAAACGCTTGTCGGTGAAGCTTTGGCGTTGGTTCGGGATAAGGTTGTCATCGCCACTAAATTCGGCTTCAAGGAAGGCATGGTCAATCTCGGGCTGGACAGTAGGCCTGAGCACATACGCGAGGTAGCGGAAACGGCTCTGAAGCGTCTTAACACGGACGTGATCGACCTCTTCTATCAGCACCGTGTCGATCCCAACGTGCCTATCGAAGATGTGGCCGGAATGGTGAAGGAACTGATCGCGGAAGGCAAGGTCAAGCACTTCGGAATGTCCGAAGCAGGTGCGGAAACTATCCGCAAAGCTCATGCCGTGCAGCCTGTAGCGGCTCTTCAGAGCGAGTATTCGCTGTGGTGGCGGGAGCCCGAAAAGGACATCCTGCCGACACTCGAAGAGCTTGGCATTGGTTTCGTCCCGTTCAGCCCCTTGGGCAAAGGTTTCCTAACCGGAGCTATTAACGAAAGCACGAAGTTCCACAGCAAGGACTTCCGCAACGTCGTTCCCCGGTTTGCAGAGGAAGCCCGAAAAGCGAACCAGCATTTGGTTGACGTGCTGGGACAGCTATCCGAGGCGAAGGGTGTCACGCGCGCTCAAATTGCCCTCGCTTGGTTGCTCGTACAGAAACCCTGGATCGTTCCCATTCCGGGCACCACGAAGCTGCATCGCCTGGAAGAAAACCTCGGAGGGGCGAAGGTCCAACTATCCACGGATGATCTGCAGAACATAGAAGCCGCTCTCAAGGATATCGAGGTGCAGGGCGCTCGTTATCCGCAGCATTTGCAGGCAAACGTCGGGCGTTGACGAGCTGGAGGACTCCAGTTCGTGGCATCCACGAAGGTAATCAACAATTGGAGGGCATCATGGAATACGCAACGCTTGGCAATACGGGTCTCCTGGTTTCGAGACTCTGCTTCGGGACTATGACCTTCGGGGACGGCAGAGGCCTCTTCAAGGCTATCAGCGCTGTTGACCAAGCCGGGGCCGATGAACTGGTCAAGGCCTCGATTGACGGCGGCATCAACTTCTTCGATACGGCGGACAATTACACGGAGGGTGAGAGCGAAAAAATTCTGGGGCGATCACTGAAAAACCTTAACATCGCGCGGAAGGATGTCGTAATCGCGACAAAGGTCTATAGCCGCGTCGGCCCTGGGCGGAATGACATCGGGGCTTCTCGCGGTCACATTATGGACGGAGTGGAGGCCAGTCTCCGTCGGCTGCAGACCGACCATATTGACTTGTACCAGATCCATGGCAACGATTCCGTGACCCCTGTCGGAGAGACACTTCGCGCTCTCGACACCCTGGTGCAACAAGGAAAGGTCCGCTACATCGGCTGCTCTAACTGGCAGGCATGGAAGATCGCCAAGGCACTCGGCATCTCCGAGTACAGGAACCTTGCCCGATTCGACGCACTTCAGGCTTACTATTCGATCGCCGGCCGCGACCTCGAACGGGAAATCGTTCCCTTGCTGGAAGCCGAAAAGGTCGGCCTGCTCGTATGGAGTCCGCTTGCCGGCGGCTTACTTTCGGGCAAGTTCAGCCGGACGCAGCAAAAGCCCACCGACTCGCGCCGCAGCGACTATGACTTTCCCATCGTGGACAAAGAGCGGACCTGGAATATTCTCGACGTGATGACTCCCATCGCGAAAGCACACGGATGTAGTCCTGCACGTGTTTCGCTTGCATGGCTCTTGGCGAGGCCCGTAGTAACCTCTGTGATCATTGGCGCGAAACGCCTCGACCAGCTTCAAGACAATCTCGCGGCGGTCAAACTCACATTCACCGAGGACGAGCTTAGGCAGTTGGATGAGGTCAGCGTCCTTCCCCCGGAATATCCAGGATGGGTATTGCCCTTCCAGGGAGCCGACCGCCTGCAGTTGGTTGATCGCTGGGAAAGTGTCCGCGGGTCGAGGACGCCGCATTGACCCCTTCTATGTCTTCGCCCGATTATCAGCAGGTCCGGTATCGCCTCGGCGATCCTTCGGTCGGTGGACTGCTAGCTAAGCAATGCGGTCGAGGCGTTTCGATTGATGCTGCGTCGGGTATCAGTGGTGAGCTGGTGGGTCAGTCGAAGGTGTTGTTTTCAGAATTATTTGGCGTAGTTTTTCAGAGCTATTTGGCGTAAGTTTCGGCGCTCCGTTGTGACCTTGGTCGAACGAACCTTAGGTGGAACGTCTGCATCTGTCATGCACAATCATAGACTTACGCCGTGGGTCAGCCTCTATCGCGACTTTTGCGATGCCACTTCGGATCCTGGATTACGCCAAATAACGCTGAAGTTTTGCGCCAAATATCTTTCAAAGCTACACTCTCGTCCGAGTTGAAAGTAAGCGGGGCCTATCGCCATCGAAACAATAGAGAGCGCCCGCAGTTGCGCTCGGACATACGCCACAAGGCTGACGTGCAGAAATAACTTTCAAACACTGAACGGCATCATAGAACCATGTCCGCGCAGAGCGGCCAACAGGGGTGACATGATGAACAGCGATCAGGTGAAGGGCGCAGCCGAAAAAACAGGCGGTAAAGTCAAAGAAGAGTTTGGCAAGATTACCGGCAACCCGGATACCCAGGCGAAGGGTAAATTCGACCAGGCTAAGGGACAGGCCCGAGAGAAGGTCGGCGATGCCAAAGAAGCCCTCAAGGGAAACAAGTAACACCAGGATTAGCAAGCGCAAGCCCGCCGTTCTCGGCGGGCTTCGCACTGTCAGCCAGGCGTTGTTTAACATCTCTGGTCTGTTGTTTCTCACATTCCCAGCCAGATGATTCGCTCGAGTCGTCCTCATCCCCTCAGCTTCATAAGAACGCAGCGACTCTACACGTTTGATGTCGTGACCTAGTAGCGCAGGTTGAATTCTCGAATGGACGGGCGCCGACCACCTCCGCCACAGTTCAATTCATAGGCCTCGGCAACGACAAGGATCCGTCCCAGGTTGTCAAAGAAACTGAGTGAGACAATGAGACGTGAAGATTCGAGTAACCTGGATCGAGCCCGATGGCATCACGTCGTTCGTTGATATTGTGCTCAGCGACGAAGACTCGCAAACGACCACGGGGCTTCAGATCGACTATGCAAAAACGGCGGCCCAAGCTCGTTTCACACAGCAGTATCGCAAGAGTCCTACCCTGGACGAGCTCACAAGGGCTCACCACACCAAACGTCAAAAATAGTACGTAGCGAGTTGGGAGTTGGGAGCGAGGCCTTGAAAGAACAAATCGAGGGCTGCAGAATCACTCTTGTCTCAAGGCCACTGACGGGCTGACTCTGGCTGCCCGTCTTGCCGGCAGCCAGCAAGCGAATGCAGCGGTAAACAGCACCAAGCCCATCTCGATCCAGAGGCCAGAGGTATTCTGGGAATCAAGCCCCAAAAGCACGCCGCGAAGCACGCGAATCAGCACTACCGATAGACCGAGTCCAAAAGCCGAACCTAACGCAGCAGTGAGAAATCCCTGCCGGAAAACCAATGCCTGAACGTTGCGGGGAGTGGCCCCTAGTGCCATCCGCACGCCAATTTCTTGCGTTCTGCGTGTCGTGGTGTACATGGTGACACCGTAAACGCCGGCCATGGCCATGGCAAGCGCAAGGCAGGCAGTGATCGCCAGAAGCGCCATAATGAATCGGCGGTCCGCTAGGGAATCGGAAATGAGTTCTCTCATCGAAGCGCTGAGAAAAACAGGTTGATTCGGATCGACGCCGGCGATGGCGCGCCGGATTGCCTTCTCCATCTCTCCCTTGGGTCGATCACTTCTTACCACGAGGAATGCCGCACTCTCCAAAGCGCTCGCGGAAAGATAGACGCTCGCCTGCTCCGGGCCGTCCATCGCCGCATGGCGGATGCTCGACACAATGCCGACAACGCGTTTCCAATTTCCCGGCTTGTCGGGCGAGCAATCCACACAAATCCGCTTGCCGACAGCGCTTGTTCCCGCCCACAAACGCCGAGCTGCGACCTCGTTCACGATGACAGCATCACTGGAGTCTTGCATGTCGTCTTCGCTGAACCAGCGACCGCCAGCTAGGCGGACGCCCATCGTTTGCAGATACCCGGCACTCACAACATCAATCTCCGCAGGTATCTGGTCCTGCTTCTCAAGCCCTCCTGCCTGGCCTCCGCCGACCGACCCACCGTGGTTCTCGCCGCTGAAAGGAAGTGCGTTGATGGTTCCAACACTCTCAACCCCAGGGAGTGTACGAACTGATTCCAGAATGTGCCGGTAGAGCAATCCATGCTGCTCCGGGCTCTTGTACCGATCGCCGGCGGGAATGATAACGGATGCGATAACGCGGTTCGTTTCAAAGCCAGGATCTGTCTTGAGCAAGGCGACAAAGCTTCCGAGCATCTGCCCGCCAACCACGACCAGCGCCATTGCCAAAGCGACTTCGATACCCACGAGTACGCCACGCAACCCATCGCGGCTGCCTGTGCTAACACCTTGGAGGCGAAAGTCTTGAGTCGTAATCGCACGCGTCCAGCCGGCTCGGAATGCTGGCGCCATCCCGAATAGGACACCATTGACGAGGGTGACGATCAAACAAAAGACCAAAACTGTCCAATCCGCGCGGGCCGCAGCCAGCCTCGGAATGCTCACCGGAGCCAATGCCGGCAGCAACCTCCAGGCTGCAACAGTGAGTGCGTAACCAGCGATGCCGCCAACCGTCGCCAGTGCGCAACTCTCTGTGAGAAGCTGACGAACAATCTGTACCCCGCTCGCGCCGAGTGCCCGCCGAATAGCAATTTCGCGCTGCCGGGCTAGGCCTCGAGCCAGCAGCAGATTCGCGACATTCGCGCAGCCAATCAGCATAAACATTCCGGCTGCGGCCATCAGAAACCATAGGGCTTCTTTGGCGCTTCCTAGAGTGCGGTCCTGGATTAAGCCCATCCTCAAGGTGTGATCCCGGTTTGTGGCCGGGAACTCTCGACCAAGGTCCGCGCTGACAGACCCAAGGTCTTGCTGTGCTTCGGCAAGAGACACCCCTTTGCGCAGTCTTCCCACCAACCCAAGCCCCTCGGTTGCGGAGATCGGTCTGCCACTCCGAAGCGGCGTCCAAAACTCAACATACGGTGAAGGTGTATGAGCTGCGGTCCTACGCAAAGGAAAATTGAAGTCTGGTGGCATGACTCCAATAATGAGGCACTCATGGCCATTGACAATGACATTGCTGCCAACCACGCTAGGGTCGGCACTAAACCGGCGAGTCCAGAGCCCGTAGCTGAGGATCATCTCATTCGAGTGACCAAGCTGATCTTCACTTGGAAGAATGTTGCGCCCAAGCATGGGCGTCACGCCTAGGGTAGGAAAAAGGTTTGCCGACACCCGCAGTCCGTAGAGGGCCTCTGGCGTCGTCGAGGCGTCGCCAGCTAAATTGAAAATCTCATTCCGGTACACGCCTACTGACGCAAGCGTGCGGGTGCGGCGGGCGATCTCCTGAGCGTCATTCCATAATGCCCAATCTGAGTGAGATGGCTCAAACTTAGCAAAGTCAGTCCTAATTTGGATGAGCTGTTCGGGGTGAGCATAGGGAAGCGGATTGAATAGTACAGCTTTGATGGCGGTGAAGACCAACGCGGTCGCACCTACGCTTAATGCAATGGACAGAAGAGCGACACCTGTCAGCAAGGGGGTATGCCAAAACAGACGAAGCGCAAGCCGTAGATCTCGCAGCATGGACATACGGCAACAGTATATTTCTCCACAGCGGATTGCGAAAACGAACCGTTTGTGCGACGGGACTAATCGCCCTCGAATTGCTCCATCTCCCAAACTTCCGAAAATGCCACTTAGCTTATCCTCTAACTGTGAGAGACACGAACGTCAGGCATCGAACCGCAGTCCACCGCTCAATCCTCCACTGTTGGTGCATGGCGACTCTATTCCTTTCCTTCTCGCATGCGAGCCCTGCCCAGGATTCTCTCCAAGGTGCAAGTTACCCGGCGCAACAGTTCGTTACGGTCGCTCCTGACGTGAAACTTGAAATCCTAGATTGGGGTGGTTCCGGACGCAATCTTGTTCTGCTTGCTGGTGGAGGAAACACCGCTCATGTATACGCAAGTTTGGCTCCCAAACTCGCGAAGCATTTTCATGTGTATGGGATCACGAGACGTGGAGCTGGCGAGTCTTCTGCGCCACCAAGCGGATATACCGCAAGACAGTTTGGTGACGATGTTGTAGCGGTTCTCGACGCACTACACCTCCTCAATCCTGTGTTGGTCGGGCACTCCATTGCAGGTGAAGAGATGAGTTCCGTGTCCGAACACCACCCCGGTCGTGTATCGGCGATGATCTACCTCGACGCTGGCGGCCCATTCGCTCTTTATAACCCCGAACATGGGGATATCGATCTCGACAGAGCTGAGCTGCAGAAGGATCTGTCCAAATTGGGGGAAGACCCGTATGACGATGCTCTCATCACGAAGACGCTTACTGACGCGGCTCGCTATCGGCGTAACCTGCAAGACCTGCGTGATGAGGTCGAAGGCGCGGCTGCACCTGCACCGACTAAGGCTGACCTGTCCAGCATCGCCGCATTCCAAAGGTACTTCGCTGGATACTACGGAGGAATGCTCCCAGAGGAAGAAATACGACAGCACTACCAGATCAAGGCTGACGGATCAGTTGGAGATCGGCTCACACATCCTGGCAGTGCCAGAGCAAAGGAATTTGAGTACGAGCGTTTCAGCACCCTAGAGACACGAGCGCTTGTTATCATTCCATACCCTGATGCCCTAAACAGCGGTGTCACACACGATCCGGCAAAGCTGGCCGCCTACAAGGCCCAGGAAGCTAGCCGGAAGCAAGGACAGCTTGCGATATGGCGCAAGCAGCCGAATGTTGAGGTTGTGGTGGTTCCCAATGTCACACACTACATCTTCCTGTCAGACGAGGATGAGATCATCTCGCTCATAAGCCGATTCGTCCATAGCCTGCCATCGTAAGAGTTTAGGTATGGATTAGTCCTTGTAAACGCATTTGTCACCAGTTGCACGCACTGCCTCAGATCGCTAGCGTACGATATTTGACGTTTGGTGTAGTGAGCCCTGTGAAGACGGCATGAATCTGGCGAGAGCATTTATGATCAGCGTCGGTGAAGGCGTCGATAAGTTAGGCACCGAGGAACCAGATCAGAAAATCAGAGAGATCGCTGAGGCATACCCTGCGATGGTCAATCATGGCATCGACTGTGACGATTGCAAAAAAATGCACGAGTTGCCCGAGCGAGATGATCTAGCGCCCGCCGATCGGAGGGCGCAGGACGATCAAGATTTAGCTGATCGCAAGATAGGCTTTGAGGCAGGCCTCGACGGCCAAGGGTTCGATGACAGCAAGAATCGAGCACTTCAACGCGGTTGGGCCGACGCACAGGAATAAAAACGCTGAGGTGGCTAAATTCTCACGCGCTATTCAGCATCTCCGGACCATTATTACGGACGTTACCGACAAGCCGGTTGGCTGGAAACATTGCCATCCCTTCTGACTCATCGGGACGTAGCAAGTCAAGAGGCGGACGAGATTCGCCATAGTCGGTAAGCCAGCGATCAAAATCGCGCTGATGCGACACAACGGGCATACGGTCGTGAATCGGTTCCATTAGTTCGTTCGCTTCGGTTGTGACGATAGAAAAAGTGTCCAGGGCGGGATGGGCATTACCGGGTCGTGGACGCCACTCCGAATACAACCCGGCGAGCGCATAAGGTCTGCCATCCGCCATCTCGAATCTGAAAACGGGTTTGCTTCCCGCCTTCGGCTTGGAAGTGCGTTTTGGAAGGAGGGCAACGTCGCCAAAGAGTCCGTGTTCGCCTGGCTCGATTGCAGGCGGTTGCGGCAGGCCGGGTCGTTGTAGCCGGGGACACCCCAAGTTGCGCGCCTGCCACAGCCCCGAGGACAGGAGCGAATTTAGCCAGAGAACAGGGAAATGGAGCCGACTCGCCGCCGCAGCTTTGGATTTCTACAGGTAAAGGAATTTTCTACAGGTAAAGGAAAAACGACAAACTCTGAAACCCAGCGCCACTTAAAGTTGAAAGCTACAGCCAGGGACAGCCTAGTCATCGGGCAGGCTTGATGCCGACACCCCTACGACAAATAGCACCACAAATCTACGACAAATAGTACCTCACGCTACAGGGAGGGGGTCCCGCTGCTTCATGCAGGACACGTACGCGCAAAGTCGGATTTACTACTTTGACCGAGACCAACGGAAGGCAATGCCGGCACCCAGAAGCAGGTTGTTCTGACGGTCGTTATCGGCATTTGCGAAGTTTGTCAGATAATAATCAACCTGAATGGGACGGAGAGCTATGGTTGCGTTCAATGGCACATCGATTCCCCCGCCCATGCGAGTGACAAAAGCGTATGACCCATTTGCGACACCGGCTATTCCACCCCCTGCATGCCCGGCACCCAGAAGCAACTGCACAAAGGGTTGAGGAGCATGTGAACCTCGCCCCCAGGGCTGCGCAACTTTATACCGTGCACCAGCAAGATAAGAAGTCAGTGTCAGTGAACCTCCCGTCGAGAGTAGGTTAGACCCGTGCACTGCGCCAATCTCTGTTACAAGAGCTAACCGGGAACGAAGATTCCACGAGCCTGATACACCGCCACCGTTCAACCCGAAACAGCCACATCCTCCCTCAGGAGGCAGGTTGGTGTGGACCCAATGGTAGGTCAACGCGACATCTCCACTGTAAGGAGCCTGAGCTGCTGCATCCGCAAGCCCCAGTAACAAAATCGCTGCTAATGCAATAGCTCGCATCTCGTCTTCCTCATCTACGGCTTAGTTTGACTGCGGGAAAACCCTAACGACCTCATTGCTGATCACCGTCCGATGGTAGAAGGTCCCGGTAGATCCAGTGACGTAAACGTAAGCCACGGGAGGGGCGTCAACTTTTCCTGAAAATACCTGCGCCCCATCCAGAGTGACGGTCATATTCCCGAGCACCAACGAAAAGGTATAGTTATGCGAAACAGAAACGCCAATCGTCGCTAATGCCGGGATATTTGTGTTGACGTTGGTCCATGGATTTCTCCATAGATTGGTCTCTCCCCTGCCAACTCCAAGATAGGGAACGGGTGGATCGCCGTCGTTGTGGTACGTGTCAAACCCAAGCACCAAACCAGGAATTCCCTGTGCTCCCAGCCCTAGTCCAGTGGCGCCGATGCTGGTGCTGGTCGCTCCAAGGGAGGGATCCCCGAGTACCACAGCAAAACCGTCGGCCGGAGGAGAACTGGGATTGCTCACAGTGACAGTGAAGCTGAGTTGCAGATTGCTGGTAGAGACGAGTTCGGGCCAGTCAATCTGTCCATGCTCATTTTGTACCGAGTCGGTTATCTGGAAACTGCACCCGGAAAGACGGATGGCATCTCCGCGTGCAGTCCAGTTTGGACTGCAAAGAGTATCGACACCGGCAAGTGATCCGACGAACAGCGATGCAGTATCGCTGGTTACAGAGGCAGTGACGCCGTTGCTGACAACGCACCGGAACACCGAACCACTATCAGAAGCGGCCGCAGAAGGCTGAGTATAAGTTGAACTCGTCGCTCCGGGTATAGCAGTGAAAGTGGCGCTCCCGGGGAGCGCTTCATACCATTGGTAGGTCAATGGCAGGCTGGATGTTGCTATCACCGAATAGGTGGCCGACATTCCTGGGTTGGTAAAAACAGTGACTGGCTGGTGGATTATCTGGAGCTGGATGCCATTGCCCACTGCAAGCGTGGCTGGCTGAGATACGGCCTGACCATAAGGATTGCTGACAATGGCGTAGTAAGCGTCCTGATCATTGCCAGTGGTCGTAGATGCACTCGGAACTGTATAACTGGTCGACGTCGCGCCAGCTACTGCAACTCCCGCAACTGAGCCAGCAGGTATGCGGTACCACTGATAAGTGAGACCTGGCGTTCCTGAAGCAGCGACGGTAAAAGTTGCCGTGCCGTTGACGGCGACCGTCTGGCCTATTGGCTGCGTTGTAATCGTGGGCGGTACATTAGCGCTGATTACAGTCAGCATAGCATTGGTGCTTGTTAACGCACTCGCCCCACAGGTATCGCCTATGGTGGCATAGTACTGGTTGCCACTGAAGGCAACCGTCGCCGGCGACGTGGTATACGTGCTCGACGTGGCGCCCGCGATCACGCTCCCAGTCGAGGAGCCGGCGGAGATGAGATGCCACTGGTAGGTGAAGGGCGGATCGCCGTCAGCTGATACAAAAAAGGTAGCGGTTTGAGTTGGAGAAATAGTAAGACTTACGGGCTCTGCGATGATCGTCGATCCGACTACGACTTTGGCAACGTTTGAAGTTGTACTGCCTGCGGGATTCGTAACTGTGACGGTGTAGTCTCCAGCATCGGCCGGGATGGCATTGGGAATCAAATAAGTCGCGCTGGTGGCTCCCGGTATAGGAGATCCTCCCAGATTCCACTGATACTGGGTCGCGCCATCTGCACTCACGGAGAGCGTTGCAGTTCCATTCTGGCAGATGTTTTGACTGACGGGCTGTGCGGTAATTGTCGGCGGCGTGTTGTTCACCGTCAGCGTTGCCGCTGTGCTGGTGACGGTACCGGCAACATTGCTAACGGTAACGGTGTACGCTGCACCGTTGTCCCCGGCCACCGTCGCCGGTGTCGTATAGGAACTCGAAGTGGCGCCAGTGATCGGCACACCACCTCTGGACCACTGATAGCTGAGCGGCCCCGTCCCCGTTGCCACCACATGGAAGCTTGCGGTCTGGCCTACGGTTACCGTCTCGTTTGCCGGTTGCGTGGTGATGGCCGGAGGTATGTTAACCGTCAGAGTCGCCGCGGTGCTGGTGACGGTACCCGCAACATTGCTCACGACCACGGTGTATGCTGCGCCGTTGTCTCCGGCCACCGTCGCCGGTGTCGTATAAGAGCTCGAAGTGGCCCCCGTGATCGCCACACCATTTCTTGACCACTGATAGCTGAGCGGCCCCGTCCCCGTTGCCACCACATGGAAGCTTGCGGTCTGGCCTACGGTTACCGTCTCGTTTGCCGGTTGCGTGGTGATGGCCGGAGGTATGTTAACCGTCAGAGTCGCCGCGGTGCTGGTGACGGTACCCGCAACATTGCTCACGACCACGGTGTATGCTGCGCCGTTGTCTCCGGCCACCGTCGCCGGTGTCGTATAAGAGCTCGAAGTGGCCCCCGTGATCGCCACACCATTTCTTGACCACTGATAGCTGAGCGGCCCCGTCCCCGTTGCCACCACATGGAAGCTTGCGGTCTGGCCTACGGTTACCGTCTCGTTTGCCGGTTGCGTGGTGATGGCAGGAGGTGAAGGAGCCGCTATTACGGTTAAAGTAGCAGGCGCACTTGTGACTGTGCCCGCAGCATTACTCACAATCACGGTATAAACTGACCCATTGTCGGCGCTGGTTGTGGCCGGTGTCGTGTAAGTGCTCGACGTAGCACCGCTGATCGGCGTTCCATTAAGAGCCCATTGATAACTGAGGGGATCGGTCCCATTGGCCGTAACAGTAAAGGTGGCAGTCTGCCCGGTTGTCACCGTTTGGTTTGCGGGTGGGGTCGTGACAGTGGGAACTGTTGTCCCAATTGCGCCTATAGTGACGGTCAGTGTGATTGGCGCACTTGTCACCGACCCCTGAGCGTTCGTAATTGTCACCGTGTAAATCGATCCGTTATCAGCTGCAGTCAACGGTGGGGTCGTATAGGAGCTGGATGTAGCGCCGCTAATTGGCGATCCATTCTTAAACCATTGGTAGGACACGGGAGTAGTACTGGTAGCCACCACAACAAAGGTCGCTGATTGTCCGGACTCGGCTTTTTGGCTTAGCGGCTGCGTGGTTATCTCGGGTACGTTACCGCTGAACCCCTGCCAGCCGCCGCCGCATCCGATAAGGGCTAATAGGCCGATCGTGATTGCGACATGCTGCAAAATACATGGTCTCTTCAAAGCTCGTTGTGGCAATCCGTCAGCCAAGGCCCGGACACGTAGGCCACGATATGCTTTGAAGGCCCAAGGCATCCCGAAGCGCCGCCTCTTTGGCTTATTCGAGAATAGCCAAACCGTTGCGCCGTCCTCACCGATCGTTTGCTCAGGCGAAAACGAAAGGCGCGGCTGAACCTTACGGGAATGACGTAAAAGTGACAGTCTCATTATCACGAAACCTCAGAAACGAAAATTCGTGTAAGGGCCCGAGGATCTCTAGCAATAGCGAATGCAGAAGTAAGTCAACACTATACTCCCAAGTGCCTTCCCTGCCTCTGGCGGTTCTGGTCCCTCTGCGGCGGCGGTCGTTACGAACTTTTGCCAGCTCGCGCGAGTTGCCGATCGGAGAGATGCCACACGGCGCTTGAAGATCCCCAGCACCGAATAGAGCTTTCGTGTTGCCGGTCTCCCGGCGCACTAGCGTACGTAAATTTCCCTTTCTTGAGCTGTCCCCAACATCAACGGATGTCGCATATCCACCTGATGAGGTTCGGGAAGCAATGTAAGATTTACCAGATCTTGGAGAATGCCGGAATTTCAAAAAGCAATCCGCTCCACCTCGTCGAGGGCGATCTGATCGTTTCGCCGATCATAGAGCCCGGTGGTCCTGGCCGATTCATGGCCCGCCATCTGCTGAGCGATCTCCAGCTTGCCGCCGTTCTGCAGGTAGGTGGTGATCCCGGTAGCACGGAAGCTGTGGGCGCTGATCTTGGTGCGCAATCCCGCAGCTCGGGCCCGCCGCTGGATCATCATGTGGACGTTGGCCTGGGGGAGGGAAGTGCGCTCCGTCAGCCGGCCATGGCGCAGGGTAGGAAAGAGCGGGGCTTCCGGTTCGGTGCCGAGCCCGGACGCCGCAATCCACTCCTCTAAATACTGGTCCAGATTGTGATGGCAGGGAAGCTCGGTCACCTTGCCGCCCTTCTCGTGCAGCCGAACCCAGCCGCGGCGCTTCTGCACGTAGAAGTCCTCGACCTTCATTCCGGTGGCCGCGCCGACGCGGGCGAAGGTGTAGCCCATCAGAGCAATTAGGGCGCGGTCGCGGAGCCCGAGCAGGGAAGTGGTGTCGATCGTGGCCAGGAGTTCGTGCATTTCCTCGGCCGAGAGCACGGAGGTCTTCCCCTTGCGGACGCTGTGCTTCGGTCCCCGTACCGCATGGGCCGGGTTGCTTTCCAGGACGTGTCCGGTCACCAGCCAATCGAAGAGCATGCGGATCGCGGCCAGGTGCTGTTTGACGGTCGGCTTAGAGTGCGTGCGGCCGAGCTGCTCGACGTAGGCGGCGACGTGCATCGGCGTCACCCCCGCCAGATCCCCGAGACCCCTCACCTCACACCAGTTGGCGAATCCCTCGACGGCTTTGAAGTAGGCGCGGCGGGTGTTCTTGTTGCGGATGTTGACAGTGAAGAATTCCCAGAAGCGTCGGCCTTGATGAGGAACCGCTTGGAACAGGGCTGGCAAGGCCGGTAAGGCCCGGAGACCGGTAGGAAGAGAAATAATGGCAATCTCAGCCATTGAGGATCCTCTTCGACGCGTCTGCCTTCTTGTAGTCTTGCGCGATCGCCAGCAGCCTTTCAACCTCTTCCGGAGTGCCGGCTTCGACCTCAGTTTCTGTCGGGCTAACTCTTAGTTTGACCTTACGGCCATAGCGGCCTTTCAAGAATGCACCGAGGGCCGTTCCAGCGACACCTATCGTCGACGCCAAGATCGTCAACTCGCCTGTCATACCGCCGCCTGCGTCAACCGCGTCCATGAAGAAGAACCTAGGCGCCAGTTTCACCCAGCATCCCGCAGGGCACCGACCACGCCAGCCAGCTCCTGCTGAAACTCATGGCTGAATTTCTCTGCATCGTCCTTCGATCGGACCAGCGTCAGCTCGACGCCTTCCTCGAGTTCTTCCCGTGACAACATTCCCACCATGAAATTGTCCTCGTATATGTATGATAACGCCCTTTATCATATATTGAATCGATGGCAGCGACCATCGCTGGTTTGAGGACCGGAGTGATGCCTGCACACTGCTGGTCTTCATTGACGACGCGACCAGCAGGCTGGTGCATTTGCAGTTCGTGCGCAGCGAGAGCACGGACAGCTATCTCAGCGCGGTCCACACCTACGTCACAGCCTATGGGTGCCCCGTGGCCTTTTATTCGGACAAGCACACTGTCTTTCGCATCAACCGATCGAGCGCTCCAGGCGGCACCGGCATGACTCAGTTTGGCCGCGCCTTGGCCGAGCTGAACATCGAGATTATCTGCGCGAACTCGAGCCAGGCGAAGGGCCGAGTCGAACGCGTGAACCGCACCCTTCAAGACCGCTTAGTTAAGGAACTCAGACTCGCTGACATATCGAACATCGATGCTGGCAACGCCTTCTTGCCGAGCTTCATGCTTGCGCACAACGAGCGCTTTGCCGTCACTCCCCTCCGCTCCGAGGACATGCACCGGCCCCTCTCACTTTCGATCGACAAGCTTACCGATATCCTGTGCCATCGTGAGCAGCGCTACGTGGGCAGCCAACTGACTTTGACCTATGACAGGAGGCGAATCATCCTGGAACGAAACGCCACGTCCGAGGATCTAAGCGGCAAGTACGTCGACGTCTACGATTTTCCAGATGGCAGGTTGGAGGTGCGCTTTAAGGACCTCCTGCTTCCCTACCGCGTTTTCAGCAAGGATCAAAGGGTCAGTCACACTGCGATCGTCGAGAACAAGCGTCTAGGTCACACACTGGCTCTGATCAAGGCACAGCAAGACAGCCATTTCGAGGCAAAGGTGAAAACCAACAGCGAGAAGGGTCAGTATCAAAAACGCGGGCGGCAGATATACGGGCCTGACTATGTTCCCAAAATCCCCGCCGAAGCAGCAGCAGTGGCTGAGCCGACCGCCAAGAAGGCGTGACGTCCAGGCGCCCTCTTGTGAACGAGTCTCGCCTTCGCTTCCTCACTTGTCAAAGATGACGACTTAGCGGACAAGTGTGGGACACTTTAAGCCATGACATTAGCCGACACTTCAGCGACTGGAGACAAGCGCCGGAGACGAAGGAGCCTGACAATCCGCAGCGTTGTCCTCTTCAATGCAGCACTGGTGGCAGCGAGTTGGTCGAGGCGGTTCAGCGGCGATGCCAATCAGGTCGGCTGGGTGGATCGGCTCCTCGGACAGATAAGACTTGGCGGATTCAGGGCGGATTTCGTTTGGATTGTGCTCTCGACCTTAGCCCTCGGTATCGCTTTTATATACTTTGCACCAAAAGCATCTCAGAGCCGTGAAGCGAGAGTGAACGCCGTCTTTTGTCTATGCGGAATCATCGCGTTTTGCCTCTTCATCTATCGTGCTTTCACAACTGGTGTACTCGACTTCGGTTGAGCACACCGGTTCACTTGTTCGTAAAACGGGCTTCTCAGACACATGACCAACAACGAAACTCTTGCACGAAAATCTGGGGCGGTGGAAATGCCGGCCTGATGGGAAGCGAGGAAAACTTAAAGCCGTTTCCCTCGCTTCCCACAGTCCTTGGAAATCACCAAAGAACGGTGATTACCACATTCCCACCGCACGACGACTACTATTGAATTTGGACAGTTCTACTTTGTAGCCACTGAGACAATTCAACTTTGCAGCAACAGGAACGTCAATCCTTTGGGACATCGTCTGCGTATCTCGTGATGAGGGCCACTACACGTTAGGCAGCACGCACATCGTGTCCAGATTCGACCAGCTTGGGTATCATTTACTGCCAGCGCGAAGTACACTCAGCAGTGTTGTCAGATAGGACTCAATGCCCATCTTCTGGACGTGCTTGGCATTCGCCTCGATCCACTTCTCCTCTGTCACGACCGGTGGGTCGGTGAGACAGTAGTTTGGGTTGATGAGTGTCCTGGCGACAGAATCCTCGGTCCAGGGCTGGTCCAAGAGCACCTCGACGAAAACGATAGCAACACTAGTGCGGAGAGGCTCTTCCCTTCTCTCTCTTCTGAAAGAAGCGGCACTAGACACGCGACGTGCCGAGTCAGCGCAGTTTCAAAGTCGTAAGTGCTAAGAGTGCGAATACTAGGGCTATGATCCAGAACCTCACAATCACCTTCGATTCCGACCAGCCCATCAACTCGAAATGATGATGCAGGGGTGCCATCTTGAAGATACGTTTGCCCTTGCGCAGCTTGTAGCTGCCCACCTGCAGGATGACCGACAAGGCCTCCAATACGAAGACGCCACCGATGAATGGCAACAGTAACTCCTGCTTAATGACCACGGCTACCGTGCCAATAGCTCCTCCGAGAGCAAGCGAACCGACGTCGCCCATGAAGATCTCCGCCGGGTGCGCGTTGTACCAGAGGAAGCCAATGCTGGCGCCGACCATCGCGCCGCAGAAGACCGTCACTTCGCCTACCACGGGCATCCACTGTAACCCCAGATAGTCAGAGAACACCACATTGCCGGCGATGTAGGCGAGCACAGTGAGCGCGCCCGCAGCGATGATGGTGCATCCGATTGCTAAACCGTCCAAACCATCGGTGAGGTTTACGGCATTGCTCGAACCCATCAGCACCAGCGTGACTAAAAGAATGAACGGCAAAAACATCAGAAAGCCGAAGTGCGGAATCGAGCCAAGCCAGACCCAGATCATGTCGGGACGAAATTGCTTCAGGAACGGAACCATTAGTTGCGTTGAATAGTTACCCCGCTCTCGCATCAACACCAACACGATCGCGACGGCCATGCTGACCAGAGTCTGGCAACCCAGCTTTGCGCGCGCCGTGAGTCCAAGATTGCGACGCTTGACGACCTTGATATAGTCGTCGGCGAACCCAATAGCGCCGAAGCATACGGTTGCGCTGAGCACTACCCAAACAAAGGGATTCGACAGGTCCACCCACAAAAGCGTAGGCCATATGATGGCGATGCAAATCAGCAGGCCACCCATCGTGGGCGTGCCGGTCTTCTTTTGGTGATCCTTGGGAGCATCTTCTCGGATGTACTGACTTATCTGGAACTCTCGCAGCCTCTCAATCATCAATGGGCCGATTATGAGCGTAATCAGCAGCGCCGTCAGGCTGGCGAACGCGGTGCGGACTGTAAGATAGTGAAAGACACGGAAGGGTCTGAAATAAGGAAACAGTTTCTGATAGAGCAGCCAGTAGAGCAAACTTCCTCCGGCAAACTAGTTGGTTCTGTAATAAACCTACAGTGTTCCCTTCAGGATTTTCGAACACTCCTTAGGGCTATTGTGAACCCAATCGGAAGTTGCCGATAACGCCGTTTTCCGTCAGCGAAACAGTTGGCGTTATGCTCTGCTGTTAATCGTCAAGTGTGAATACTTCTTCGTCGCAGGATCATAGAAGGCCTGCCAATAGCAAGTTGCCCCATCCGCCACAATCACCAGCCGTTTACGCCAGTAGGCCGGTGGATTCTCATCGCACAATGCGTTGAGGTACAAGACCCTTTTTCCCGCACGACGTACCGGCACGTATTGCCTGAAGTACCGCTCTGGATGGTCGATGTGAATCATGGAACTCCACCCCTCTGCCTGCAGGATGGCGACCTGCGAAATGTTCGCTTCGGCATCGTCAATGTCGACCTTGGTTGGACTCCAAGTTGTCTGAACTGCATTGATGCTTTTGGCGGCACTGCTCGAAAGTACGACAAAGTGAGTTTCCTGCTGGGCCTGTGCGCCAGCGACGAATGCGAAAAGAACCAGCAAGTTTCGGATGCGCATATCCATTGGTAAGAGAATACACAGCGAGCTTCCCCGAAAGTCAGGCGGTCTCAACCGGTCGATGCAACACTGGCTTGGAGTTTACTCGCCGGCGTTTCAAAGCCCAAGGTCTTTCGCGAGCGTTGATTCAGGCGCAGAGCTACCTTGTTAAGATCGGCTTGAGAGTAGACGGACAAGTCGGTCTTCTTGGGGAAGTACTGTCTTAGTAGGCCGTTGGTATTTTCATTGGTGCCGCGTTGCCAGGGGCTCTGGGGATCGCAGAAGTAGACTTTGACATTCGTGTCCACCGTGAAGCTTTTGTGTTTGGCCATCTCGTGCCCCCGATCCCACGTCAACGAGCGCCGCAAGGTCGCGGGGAGTTTACGCACATGCTTGCTCAGCGCGGCGACGACCGTCGTTGTATCTTTGCTGGGCACTTTGATGAGCATGGCAAAACGCGAATGTCGTTCCACCAGGGTTGCGATATGACTGTTTTTGCTGCCTGCGAGCAGGTCGCCCTCCCAATGACCGGGAATAGCGCGGTCTTCAACCTCCGCAGGTCTTTCGCTAATAGAGATGGCGTCGACGATCTGACCGCGGGACTGTCCCGCAGCCCGCGAGTGCCGTGAGCGACGTATCGACCTCTTGCATCGCAGATGTTGAACTAGCTCTTTTTTCAGCACTCCCCGGGCCTGGATGAATAAGCTGCGGTAGATGGTTTCGTGGGACACATGCATGCTCTCGTTGTTGGGATAGTGGACCTTCAGCCATTTCGAAATCTGTTCCGGCGACCAGTCCAGGATCAGTTTACTGGCCACGATCGTCCGCAACTTCTCTTCGATGGCAAGAAGGCACACCTTGGGTCGCAGAGCTGACTCCCAGGCCTGATGATCGGCTTCACTGGCTCGATAGAGTGGCCGGCCGCCATGACGCGCCACCTCCCGGCTCACTGTCGACACAGGCCGTTGCAACCCGCTGGCTATCTCCCGAATCGACGAACCGGATGCAATTCCACGTGAGATGTCTTCCCGCTCGGCCAGCGTCAGCGTTCGCAGCGAGCGCCGGCGAGCAGCAGGAACTATCCCGCCGCGCTGCGTCAACAGGAATCGAATAGAACCATGCCCCTTACCGAACGCACGCCCAATGTCATGCAACGACTCGTCCGCCTTCCAACGGCGCCACAGGTCGATCCGCTGCTCAGTGGAAAGCCTCTCCCGTTTTCCTTGTGCCATAAACACCACCTTAGAAAATGAATTCATATCAGATGGTGTTGCATCGACCGGTTGAGACCGCCCCGTTTTTCGGCAGCTACCTGAGCCACTTGTCCGAGATGCCGACTTCTCGTCCACTTGCACTCATATTTTCAGAAGGCCTGATCCGTCTATCCCAACAAGTCCATGGCTCCTGTGCCGTAGAGACGGCACCGTGTCGGCTAAGGTCTAAGCGGAGCCACAGGCGCCGGCTGTTTACGCGGCTGTGGTATCAACTTTGGGTCCGGGGTGGGTGTTGCTGGCGCGCTGTCGATTGCTCTGCGGTCGAGTTCTAATGCGCCGATACGTCCATTGACCTCTGTCTGAATCACAACGCGCACGGTTTTCATCCGGCGTGGAATCCGAATTGTCATCGACTGATGCGCCCCTAACCTAGCCAACAGAGATGCATCCTGGCTATTTGTTATGACTGTAAGGTTCTCGAGTCTCGACGCAAGAAAGTCTCTGTTGCCGTTCAGGCTTGCTGCTGCCAACAAAAAATCTATCGTGCTTTTTCCATCCTCTGCCGGCTGCCAGTCGAGATTTCGCGGAGCCAGCACTACGGTGAACTCTGCCGTACCCGTGTCGGGATGGCGCACAAGATTTTCAACTGTGACACCCAGCGATTCAAACGGGATGGTCGACCGCGCAGCTTCGGCGATGTTGATCACGGTTTGCTTTCGAGGACCGGCACCATCATCCTTCTCCGCCGAGAAGTATCCTGCCTTTGTGACGACGCGCAGAGCAGGGTCACGCAAAGTTACGCGGACCCGGCGGAATTTGCCATCTGCGTGGTCTTCCGGTGGCTGATAGGTCAGCGTGTAGTACTTCGATCCAAGTTCCTCCGACTGCTTGATTTCAGTATCGATATCGTTGAGGTTGAAGAGTTTGCCACCCGTTTCGTTGACGAGCACGCCGAAGTTCATATCTCCCGAGAAAGGGTCGCCGTCGCCGATCGTTATGCCGGCATCGATGGTAATCGGGCTCACACTCAGCCCCGGAAGGATGACGAACAAGCTTACCCGCGAGTCGACCAGCATATTTGTTGTAGCGTGCATGAACCTATGCACTCTGATAACGTCGTCGGAAAATAGAAACGCAGAAGATAGATTCGGGCCGCCTCGACCTACCCATATGATGTTCTTGCGCCCGGGCACCCCTTTGTTTTGCAATGCGATCTGCTGGAGCGCTTCGAGAGATCGATAAAACCGGTCACCCGCGAAAGGAATCACAGGGGGTATATGAGCCAGCGCGTCGAGCAAGTCCGCCTTGTTTCGTGTGTAACCCTGCACCATGTCGAGCGAATAATTCCCCAGGACCATGAGTTCGGCCGGCGAATTCAACTGCGCCGGCTGCGCCGCCAGGTATTTATGCACCATATAGCGGATGTATCCGAAGTCCTCGATGGATGAATTGAGAACATCGAGAACGAAGATGGTTACGGGAGCCTTCCCCGAACGATCGTCGTCGGTCGCGTTCGCGTCGACTACGTGGGTCTCCGGCGCCTCGAAGGAGAAGATACGCTGCGGCTTCTTGTCCTCGGTAATGGTGAAGTCATCTTTGGTCAGCCTGTTCACGACCGGGCGTTTCTTTTTATCCAGCACCGTAACGTCGAGATAGACCAGGCGCGATGTCACCCGAATCGTCGGAGCCTCGGAGGATGGCTGCTGGGCTACCGCTATAGAGTCTTGAGCGCAGAACGAACTCAACAGGATGGTCCCGCAACAAAGAGCCCAGATAGACCTCATAAGATCCTCGCTCCGAGAATACTCTTTTCTTCTGAGACCGAATGACCGGGCGGGATGGAGCCTCCAGTTTCTTCCGGATCACGGCTACTCGGGAACAATCCACATGGACGATAAACCGGCATCTCGGACACGTGATTGCGGCCGGATTGACCCCTTGCCGATTCTCAATAAGTCCTAAATCGCCGATGCACTCATCGAGGACGGATTAGTCATCGTAAGTCGGCTTTCCGGTTGTGATGTCAGATGATGAGAAGGGCGCTTATCAGGACAAGTGATCACTGCTGCTATCCCTGAAGGCCATCCATAAATCCGGTCGCATAGACACTTGATATTCCATGGCCAGGCCGCTTAGTCGAAGTTTGGGTCCTCACTGGTGAACGAGGGAATCTGCTCGTTGCACTTTGGGCAACGATTGCGGTGCTTATAGAAGGCCTCAGCGTACGGCCCGGTCGAGTCGCCGGGCACGTTAGGCAAAATTCGATCTAGAACGGGATCCTGATTAACCCAGCGGCGCAGCAAGATCAGACCCGTTTCACAGGCCGGGGGATCGAAGTCTTTGCCTGGCTCGAGGGTCATAAACCGCGCGTTGAACTCTGACTGCTTCATCGATCAGATTCTACTGCGTCCGGTGACAGCAATGAGTGCACCAGACTCTCTCAAGAGGATTGAGTTCCATGAGCCCAACGTCCTTCGCCAGCCGTGGCCTGGGCATTTGTCGCAGCCTCCACTCAGTCGGCAGAGATCATCGGTTTGAACGACGATCTCCTCATCCAGAACAGAAATGTGAGATCGAAGGCCATGCGAAGTTGGATGCTAGACTCCGGCATGGCGAATTGATTCGACCTATCGATCACGCGCTATTGAGCATCTCCGGGCCATTGTTGCGCCAGTTGCCTACGGCGGGGTTCGCCCGGACCATCTTCATCTCGTCGGAGTCGAACGGATGGAGGAGGTCGAGTGGAAGGCGAGGATCCTCTCCATCGTCGGTGGTAAGCCAGCGCTCGTAGTCCGCAGGTTTGAGAATAAGCGCGAGACGGTTGTGGATCGTTGCGACGAGCTCATTGGGCTCGGTGGTGACGAGGGCGAAGCTCTCCAGCCAGTTACCGACTGGGTCCTTCCAGCGGTCCCAGAGGCCGGCGAAAGCAAATGGCCGGTCATCGGCCATGGAGATGGCAAAGACGCTCTTGATTGCCGTGGGCGCTTTCGTCCGCTTGACTGTCCGTACAGGAATGTCGAAGAGGTTGCCGGACCTTTCCTCTTGTGTCTCGACTGCGGGGGTTGGGTAGTAGGTAGGCGCGATGGCTTTACCCTGTACAGGCCACTCGTAAAGACCGTCGGCGGGGACTATACAACGGTGGCGCTTGAATGGCTCGCGCCACGTCGGTCTATCCAGCAGAGTCGAGGATCGCGCGTTGATGGTGGAGAGATCTTTGTACTGGTCTAGGCTTTCGGCGAAGAATGGTATAAGGCCCCAGCGCATCATCACCAGCTCACGGTAACCGGTGTCCCGGTTGTGGCGGATGACGGGTTGATGGGTTGTTGGCGCGACGTTATAGTCCCAGGGTGGCAGGACGAAGCCCTCGGGCACTTGGCTCAGATGGAACGCCTCGGCGATGCGCTGCTTGTCGGAACGTCGGTAGTAGCGGCCACACATTGGGAAATCGCTCCTTGTCATTTCCGCTTCATCAAATGAGACGAATTCAGCCGCGGTCACGCATTTCTGAGAGAGTCGCGCCGATCGTCGGATAAAGCCAATGGGACAGCTTGAGCCCATTGCCTGTGTGTCGTGAAACCGATCGTCGTTTGCTCGTGTCCATGGGGATGTTGCTCGCGCCATAGCTCTAAAAGAAGCGGCGGCATCTCCGAGAGGACCACCCTCGTGCGGCTCACTTTGGCGTGACAACCGGGACAAAGAGAAATCATCAAGTGCAATAACGATTTTCCTGGCACGCGGTGATGGACAACGATAGAGCGCTTGCGACGTCCGGACGCTCCGCAGACTCGACAGCAGTGATGGTCCCGCTCCAGAACTTGCTCGCGTAGTCCACCAAAATACTCGTCGTCCTGACGCTTGAGTGTATAGCAGGTCGCACATAGACCTAGTGCGAGAATCTTCTCGCGGCCGCATCGGCAATGCAGCGCCCTCTGTACCCCCGTCTTTATGGATTTACGTTTCACTGCCAGCCATTCCTATATTGATATCCGCTGCGATCCATCCCTCTCTCCAGGGCGGTGTTCGGCCTACATCGAACGGAATACCATTTGCTCGGGCATCTCCTCCGGTATCGAACAGCAGACCCCACGTGTTTGCATAATCGTCTTCCCCGCCCTCAGCCCGCACTCGTTTATTTCGATCCGATTCGAGCGCTTCCGTATCGGCGTCTTCCCAGCCACAACGCCAGCAGTGATGAGCCTCCTCCGAATCTGGGATTGCGGCTAACCGCGCCCGATATCCGGATGCATATTCGACCGGTTCCCACTTCTCTAACGCGATGAGTCCAGGGTGAATCATGCGGGTTCCTCCAATGATCGGTACGTTCGTTACCTACAATAAACCTCTAGTGTCATCTGTTTTAGATTAACTTGTAGGTACTAGACCCATCCACGTATCTGGCTGCGTCCCACGCACTATTTCAGCTCCTGACCAATTGATAGCCATTCGCTGTCAGGCTTTCCGAATGCATTAGCGGCAGCCCATTGGGCAAGCTCGACCAGATTATCTAAGCTGCGCCTCGTGCCACTGGGGCCGGTCAATATAAAGGAGCGTTCTCGCACACCTTCTGGCAAATTTGACTTGGTCACGAGTAGCACCGCCCAAATGCAGAGACATCGTGGGTTACAGAGGTAAATATCCCCCTCCGCGTCCGTGAGAGTGTAGGAATGTGAAGGAACTGCCACCATGTCGTAGGAGCAGACTTGTCTCTTCATAGTTGGTCTTTCTTAAACCTAAGACGCATGGTAGCGCGGCACAGCTGCGCACGGCTAAGACTTTCCGCTCTGTGGCGCACTCGCTCCGCCGTTTAATCAAGGCTCTTCCTCGCGGAGCGATCGTTCGATCTCTTCCCACACCAGTCGCACAAACTCGACGCTATCCTTCACCTGTTCGCGAATCGGGATGGTATTTGCGCTGAGATACTGAGACTGTCGTAGCCGGAACGCCGCGATGCGGCATGCATTCTCCAGCCACCAATCCTTCGGCGGCTGACGCTCTCCCGGCGATGTCATGTGGTCGGCCATTAGTGGAAGTCGTGCGACTGCATCGGAGCTGCGGTCACAATCAATTCCTCGATGTGCCTGGCTCGGATATGAATTACCTTATCGACGTTCTGAAGAGCACCTTCGATGAGCAGGAACTTGGAGTACGTCACAAGCGACCGGTATCGCTCGTAAAGTTCAGGATCGACGATAGCGTTGGCGATGCCGGTTTCGTCTTCGATGGAAAGAAAGATGAAGCCGTGGGCAGTGCCCGGACGCTGTCGCGCAATCACGCAACCGGCAATGCGAGCTTTAACACCATGTCGCAACAGCGGAAGATCTCCTGCCCTGACAACTCTCATCGTGCGGAGCTGCTGGCGGTAATGCGCCATGGGATGTCGTCCGACGGTCACGCCTGTCGAGGCGTAGTCAGCCACCATTCGCTCTTGAGGTTCCATCGGCCGCAACGGGGAGACAACTTCCTCATCTCGATCAAGCGATTCGAGCAGCGGGCCCGTGCGCCGGCCGGCCCGTTCGACCTGCCAGAGCGCGTCCCTCCGATGAATTCCCACGCCAATTGAGTTCAACGCACCCACTTCGGCTAGCGTAGTGAGATCTGCTCGCGTCAACGAGGGGACACGACGGGCCAGTTCCTCAATGGAGGCGAAGGATCGCATTTCACGCGCAGCTTCGAGTTCTGCCGCACTTCCCTGCCGCAAACCTCGCACGTAGCGAAGTCCGAGACGAAGCGCGAACGTTCCATTCTCTTCTTTCTCCAGCGTGCAGGACCAGTTGGAGCGGAGGACATCAACCGGTTTGACCCGCAGACCATGGCGCTGAGCATCTTTCACCAGTACAGCCGGCGAGTAGAACCCCATCGGCTGGTTGTTGAGTATTGCAGCGGTAAAGGCGGCAAGATAATGGAACTTTAGCCAAGCGCTGGCATACGCGATAAGCGCGAAGCTGGCAGCGTGGGACTCTGGAAAACCATAAAGCGCAAACGAACTGATGGCCTGAATAATTTCTTCCTGCGCTGCGACACCGACGCCATTCTGATCCATTCCGTTACGCAGTTTCAGCTCCAGAGCGCGCATCTTGTCAGCTGAGCGGCGACTGCCGAGAGCCCGGCGAAGTTCCTCCGCCTCGCCTCCCGTGAAGTTCGCAATGATCATCGCAATCCGCAGGAGCTGTTCTTGAAAGAGCGGAACCCCCAGGGTGCGATACAGCACCGGTTCAAGGAGAGCGTGCGGATAGCGGATCTCCTGTCTTCCCTGCCGCCGTTCCATGTAGGGGTTCATCATCTGACCCACAATTGGTCCAGGCCGAATGATCGCGACTTGAACCACAAGGTCGTAAAACTTGTCCGGATTGTTGCGCGGAAGCGAGGCCATCTGGGCGCGAGATTCCACCTGAAAGAGCCCGACCGTATCAGCCTCACGGAGTGTCTTATAGACACTGGCATCGTCATGAGGGATCTGCGCGATGTCCACTTTCGTTCCGTAGTGTTGCGGGATGAGCTCCACGCAATCCTTGAGCACAGCCATCATGCCGAGTCCGAGCAGATCGACCTTGATCAGGCCCATGTCGCTGCAGTCTTCCTTGTCCCACTGAATCACGTTGCGACCAGGCATGCTTGCGGGTTCGATGGGAACCACGGAGGCGAGCTGGCCCTGCGCGATAATCATGCCGCCGGAGTGCTGCCCCAGGTGGCGAGGCAGGTCCAGCATCCGGATCGAGAGTTCGAGATACTTGGCGATACGTGGATGCGCGAGATCAAAGCCGGCAGTCTGGAACTGATTCTGCATCGTGTCGGTCGGACCCTTCCATTCCCAGGAGCCGACCAGCCGGGTAAGCCGCGTCAGGGTGTCTTCGTCGAAGCCAAGCGACTTGCCCACTTCACGAGCAGCTGAACGTCCACGATAGGTGATGACATTCGCGCACATAGCAGCGCCAAGCTGTCCATAGCGGGCATAGACGTACTGAATAGCCTTCTCGCGATCGTCGCCTGAAGGAAGATCGAGGTCGATGTCCGGCCACTCGCCCCGCACCTCGGAAAGGAAGCGCTCGAACAGCAGTTCCATCCCGACGGGGTCCACAGCGGTAATTCCAAGCGAGTAACAGACGGCAGAGTTTGCGGCGGAGCCGCGGCCTTGCACCAGAATCCCGTTCTTACGACAGAACTCCACGATGTCCCAGACGATAAGGAAGTAACCCGCAAGACCCAGCTTCGCGATCAACGCGAGCTCTTTTTCCACCTGCTTATCAGCTTTTCGCCGCAACTTCGCACTGGCTTTACAATCGTAGCGATTTGCGACACCTTCCATAGTTCGTTTGTGCAGGAAGGTGTCCATCGTCTCACCTTCCGGAATGGGATAGAGCGGGAACTGATAGCCCATGTCCTTCATGACAAATTGCAGACGGGAGGACAGCTCTACCGTTTCAGCGACAGCGGATGGCAGATCGCGAAAGAGGTTTCCCATCTCCGCTGCGCCGCGCATGTAACGATTGGCTTTTGCTGGAGGAGCAACCCTGCTTGGTCGAGCGTGGTTCGGTGTCGTATTGAAGTGAGGACGTCAAGAACCTCACGTTCCAACGAGGTCGCCATGTTTGCGCCGTTAGTCGCCAGTAATGGCAGGCGCAGCTCTCGAGCCAGATCAATCGCGGCTTGGTTACGAGCTTCCTGCTCGCGGATGCGATGCCGCTGCAGCTCGACGTAGACATTATCTTGTCCGAAGGTCTGTACCAGGCACTTCACAACGCGGCGTCCCTCGTCCATACCACCGCGCTCCAAGGCAGCGGCTAGAGGTCCTTCGTCTCCTCCTGTGAGACAGACCAGCCCCTCGGCTCTCTCCCGGACAGATCGGAGGGAGGCGATTCCCTCACCTTTGGTCTTCTGCTGGAGCTTGTAGCCAGTGATGAGTTGAGACAAGTTGCGATAGCCTGTCTGCGATTCACACAAGAGTGAAAGCCGCACCGGTCGATCGGGAATCGTGTGCGGTTGCCATAGCTCCGGAAGGATCTGGCTGCCAAGCTCTGCAACCGAAATCTCTGCACCAATGTGCGAGCGAAGTCCAAGCTTCTTCGCACTCATATAGAGACGGGGGCGCTCCGTACAGACCGTCGCGATCAAGGATTCCAAGCGCGGGCATATTCAGGTTGGCGGCTTGTTGCGCCATCGCCTCCGGCATCGAAGCTCCTTCCAGGAAGGAGAATGCGGAGCGACCATGCAGTTCGACATAGCCGTCAGTCATATTGCCCCGCGACGTACCAACTCCCGGGTTTGGGTTCGTGCCGAAGGCGCAAAGCTTGCGGTGGCTGCGCGACGATTGCGTCCCACTCGTCGGCTTCCCACTGCCTTCCATCCCACCAATATCCACTCGATTGCCATGGGCCAGTCACATCCCCAAGCTCCAACCGCTCATCATTCCAAAAGAGCAGACATGGTGCGGCTCCGCGAAAGACAACCTTCGCCGGCTGGAGCGGGCGAAATCGACGCAAGGCCGACCGCACTGTCTTTGATTTAGGTGGTCTTTCTGTTCCGCCCGCGCTTGGTTGGAACGGACCCATCCTGAATTCGTCATCACGGTGGCTGTTGCACAGCACAGGTGAGCCAACGTTCGCCTCACCGACAATCCACTTGAGTCGCGCGAGGAGGAGGTCGAGTTTGTCCGGCTCCGGAAATTGCGCCTGGAACAGGCCGCGCTGCGATACCTGTGGGACAGCCGGTTCGGCCGAGAGCGTTACACCAAGAATTCCTGCCTGCGGGGGATCAGACTGCAGCTTCAGGTTCAATAGCTTAAGTAGTAGATCTTTGTTTTGAACCGGAACCGCTGGCCGCACCTCGAGTTGATGTGCAGTACGCTTCTCCAATTCCAGCGTGATCGTTATGCTCCGCAGAGCGTAAGCATGATTGATCGCCTGTTTGAGCAGCCTCTCAAGCATTGGCGAAAGAATGAACAAGAGCGATTCCAGGGACTCTAAGGGCGTATCCAGCAGGACGTGATCAGAGAGAACGAAGTCGGGATCTTCCGGAACAAGCAGATGATCTTCAACCCCTAAAGCAAGTCGCTGCAATCGCCTTCCCTGCTGGCCGATGCGGCTCACCAACGCCGTCTCGGGAAGTGCGGCAAGTTCTCCGAGGTTCCTGATTCCCCACCGTGTCAACGTGGCGAGGGTTGGGCCTTCACATCGAAGCATTGAGAGCGATAAGGGAGCGAGCTTGGATTGCACATCTCGCTGATCGACCTGGGTAACTCCGGAATAACTCCTTGCCAGCAACAGGCTTGCCTCCGCATTCGGAGCGACCGCGACATTCGATGGAAAATCAAGCTCATGCAGTTCCTTCCGAAGCTTCTCGGCAAAGCTTCTCGCACTGCCGAACAACTTCTCTGTTCCGGTCTGGTCCAATAGGAGCACCGCTGCAGGCTGCTTCGACTTTGCATACTGGTTCACCTGCGATGCGATGATCTGCACACGCGGGGAAAATGCTTCTGCAACTTCGAAGACCACATCCAAAGCAGCTTGCTCTTCTGCGATCGAGCGGGCGTGAAAAAGGATCTGACCGGACGTATCTGCCTGCACCTTGCTCATGCCGTGTTCAAGGCCTAGCTCTTTCGAAGCTCGATTGAAAGAGACGATGCGTTCGAGCGGTGCACTGCCCTCTACGACAGCGACGGCCTGAGATCGTGCACTTGGTTCAAGTCGCAGCCACGCCAGCGATGGAAACTCCGGGATATAGATCGCCGCGTAGCCCATCGCTATCTCCCCGCCGCGCGCATCCAGACAGGCGTTGCTTCCCAAGTGATAGCTCGGCCCGGCGCCTTCTTCGCGAACGGACTGCTCCGGCGTTGACGGGCCACCTCAACCGACCGCGACAACCCACTGAGGACATTCTGCGAAGAACTTGGAATTCCGACTGAACAGTCGAGCACGCACAGCGCACTCGATCTTGCACATGCTACCTGCGTTAGTAACAAGAAGATTGCATCGCTCTCCTGCGCCGCGCGCCGAAAGCGGAACCAGGTCGCTGATGGAATCCGGAGTGCCTGATCCTGTGGAACCGATGCTAGATCGAGAACGACCACACGGAAGCCACCCGATTGCAGGATTTGATCTGTCGCTCGGATCGCATTCTCCAATCGATTCCAGGGTTTCTCTCGTCTCTGCAGCGAAGAGCCCAAAATAACTGGAACCTCGGCTCGCTGATGAGCTTCCATAGCTGCTCGTTGATCCGCCTGCCGGATCGGATCCGACGCATCCGACCGTCTCGCATTGAAGTGTTCGTATCGGATCTGTTCTTCGGGCGCTGCCGCCAGGCTCAGCCTGCGATTGGGATAGCCAGGTGTCCCTGCCCTTTTCTCCAGCCTCGCTTCCGCCTTTTCCGTCAGCATCTTTTCTAAAGCCCTATCGAGACCTTTCGTCTCGCTGCGAGGATGATGTCCCCCGCCATGCTGTCCCACCAACTTCTTTGTGTTTGCTGATGAAGCGAGGGACGGAGCGGTGGACGGTGCCTTTCGAGTGGTCGTCTCTTGTGGAACAGAAGCCAGACGAACCCAAAGCACGTTTCGCAGACAGACACCTGCAGCCGCAACGCTCCTTGGGTCAATGCTGTCGTTCACATCGATGTAGGCACAAGCAGAATCACCAGAAGCCTCAGCGAGAACCGAGAGCGCAAGCGAAGTTCGCCCAGAGCTTCCCAAACCCGTGAATTCACTAATGCCACCGATCGGCAGTCCTCCGCCCAGCAGTAAATCAATCTCTGGAACTCCAGACGCCAGGAGCCTCGACGCCTGCAATGCCTGAGGGGACAAAGCAGCGGGTATCCGCGATGCAAGCTTTGCTTCGATCTCGCGTTTCAGCACCGCACTTTGTGTAAAATGGGCCATGCTCGTGTTCGCCTTTTATTCGCTATCGTGCAACCTAGAATAACTCGATAGCAGCCTGTGCAGTCAACATGCATCGTTCCGGTGCCTAGACGATATGCGGCTAAGTCATAGAGGGCGGGCAAGTTGCATTTATCAAAAGTTGAATCAGCACTGGGCCCTCGTTTGTGAAGTGGGAGGTTCGTAGCTTGGCCAGGTTAGTAGCTTCTAAATGCAACGAAATGGCGCGATCGACTCAATAAAATGAGAGCTATCAGATGAGCAACCGGAAGATTGTTCACGTCGATATGGACGCGTTTTACGCTTCGGTCGAGCAGAGAGACGACCCAGGTCTTCGCGGCAGACCTGTCGTCGTTGCATGGAAAGGAAATCGTTCCGTTGTATGCGCCGCCTCCTATGAAGCAAGGCGCTTCGGTATCCGATCAGCCATGCCGGCAATCAGCGCCGAACGAATGTGCCCACAGGCAATTTTCATCCCTCCAGACTTCGTTCGGTATCGTGCCGTATCAGCGGCTGTGGGGGAAATCTTCAAAGTTCATACCGATCTTGTGGAGCCTTTGTCCCTCGACGAGGCCTATCTCGATGTAACGGAAAACAAAACTGGCCTGTCGACCGCGACCCGCGTTGCCATCGCGATTCGTAAACAGATTCGAGACGAATTGAATTTAACCGCCTCGGCAGGCGTTGCCCCAAATAAGTTTCTGGCCAAGATAGCCTCCGATTGGCGCAAGCCGAACGGCTTGTTCGTCATTCAGCCAGCCGAAGTGGAGAACTTCCTGACACCGCTACCTGTCGGTCGAATCCCTGGTGTAGGCAAAGTAACGGAACAGCGTCTCGAGAAATTAGGGGTGCGAGTTGTCTCAGATTTGAAGAGCATGGAGCTTGATAGTCTTCATCAACAATTCGGCCGTTATGGCAAACGACTATTTGAATTAGCGCGAGGGATAGACGAGAGCGAAGTAGTGTCAGACAGACCGACCCAATCGATCTCCGCCGAAGATACCTTTGAGCGAGACATCGTTCTCAGCGAGACAGAATCAGCTATTCGACGTCTTGCGGAAAAAACCTGGCTCGCCTATCGCAAAGACTCCAGGATCGCACGCACCGTCGTCCTGAAACTAAAGACCAGTGAGTTCGCAACGCTAACGCGCAGCTTTACGCCTCTTACTCCACCATCGTCCTGTGACGAGCTCATAGAGTTGGCTTTGTCGCTCAGAAAGCGAGTGGACTTGAGTCCACAACAGCGTTTCCGACTGGTAGGTGTTGGATTGAGTAACTTCCGTGATCCGGAAGAGCAAGGCACGCGACACCAGTTATTCCTCTGATGCGTTTTCGTAAACTAAGACTGAGCCCCACATACTTTTGCTAAGGGAGCAACTCATGAGCGAACTCGAGCAGGCACTCACGGGCGACAGCGCAGCCACGCCCGCCGCCCACATCATCGAAGGCCTCAACGAGGAACTCGTTCACCGTATTTTCCCTAACGTTCCTCATACTATCTACGAAGAGCTCTGGCACCTCGCTTTCTGGCAGGAGATCAGCCTCGACTGGATTCGAGGCATCGAGACGCCATTCCCCGCAAAGTCCTCTGATGGCTTCCCCTCCAAAACCAATGCCGAGAGTTGGGAACATTTATCCCAGCGTTTCCTCGTGACCGCGGAGCAGGCCGCAGCCGCCGCACGCGATACAGATTACCTTGACGAATCTGTACGCTGCCCGTCCCGTCCAGGCACTCCCACCCGGGTCATGTCTGTCCGCGACCAACTCATTAGCTTGGCCGCCCACAACGCGTATCACCTTGGCCGCATTGTTGTGCTCCGCCAGCTCCATCAGGCATGGCCCCCGGTCTCGGGTGGCTTCTCTTGGTAAGCCAGACATTGCCTTGTGATCAACAACTGCCCAGTGAACCTGCCCCAGGACCCGACTTTCCGGGCCATTTCGCGTATGGGCGATCGGGTTTGCCCTTCGGCTTGCCTTTATTGGACACACAGCCATTCCGCGCGAAAGCGAGATCGACTTTCTGACCGAAGCCGAGGCCGCGTTTGCGCCGCCAGAACCGAAGAAGACAGCCACTAAGAAGGCGAAGGCAACGACGCCGATCAAAGCTGCTGAGAAGACCGCAGCGAAGAAGACGACGGCTAAGAATCAAGTTGCAACCCGCAGCGGGAGTCAGCCAAACGGCTCCCGCTCTTTTCCTAAATCGCGACGCCTCAAAGCAGGCATCTCCAGAAATGAAATTTCTCCAAACAACACCGTATGGTCTTGCAATGTCAGTCTAGATCGGTACAATTCGAGCGAGTCATTGATAAAAAAGGAGTTCCCTGGGCCCTATGCTGTCTTTTCGCGCCTTGCGCAAATTTAAGGTTTCATACGTTCTGGGATTCGCAGCGCTATTCCTGCTGCCCACCGGCCTCCTCCTCCCCACCGCCGCATACGGATCGGCGAATGCGCAGCAAAGTGGCCCACCACCGCAGCCGACAGAGCCTCAGCCCCAAAATCCGCAGTCTCAAGCCCCCCAGCCCCCCGCATCGAACTACGACAAGGCCATCTTTCTAAAACCGATCACAGCCGACCAGCTCGCTTTTCTGAATCAATTCGCAGGCGCGCCGTCAAAGAACCTCTTTCGCGACAAGCAATTCCACAAATTAATGAAAACCTTCGTCCCGGATTGCATGTTTCACTACGGCCGGGACATGCCGCTCTCCGACGCACTCGAAATGGTGATCAACGACTCGCGCCAGCCGGTTGAGATCCGCGATGGCCGATACTTGATGCTCTCCGGCCAAAGCGGGCCCTACCTTGGAGGCCGCGGATTTCTCTGGATCGATATGCAGGATGGCATTGCGCTGGGCGGGTTCTATTTCCATCCCACCAATGGCGAACCCACCCCGTCCGTTGTCATCTTCTCCAGGCAGGTCAAGGAAGATCCCCTTGCACAGAGCGAACTCCCCCCCGCGTTTGTCAACGATCTGATCCAGTGGTCCACAACATCTCGCGTTCCGCCCATCACAACGCGTTACTTCATCACCGGCTCCAATAAAAGAATTCTGCTCGAGCACGACGAAGACTATTGCCTCCGCGCAGACGGAACAACCGCACCTCCTGAAAGCGGATGCCTGCAGATGAATGCGGACGCCGCCGACATCGACATGAACACTGCTTCTTATCTGTACCAAACCCACTACGCTACCAACGCCACCGCGTGGATGATCAATGATCCCGATCAGATCGCATGGCTCCAGGTCCGGACGAACACGTGCAGAATTGGCCCCGACCCCTTGGGATGCCACATCCGTATGACACGCGAGCGCACACACGTCATCATCCGGCGAGCTCCCGTGTCGCATGGACCCCATCGGTAACGCACCTTCCCACTCGATAGGCTACTTTGATACGTTCGGAGTCGCCGAACTACGAGATCTGTTTGCGCAACGTGGCTTCGTACTAATCGGCCTTCCGCCTGCGATTGTGCTGGATCACTACGATCGCGCCGTCGATCTGTGGCTAGAACGACCTAGCTGACGACTCGACGGAAACAAGTCAGCAGGTTCTAGTAGCGTTCATTCTTCCGCACAGATTACGACGTTCGAGCAAAAGGCAATTGCTTTATTGTGACACATGTGACACACTTCACTTGCCATGGCCTCTTTTGGACTGACTCTTCGACCGGGACAATCGATTTTCGACCAACTCGTGTCGGCCGCGCAGAAAGCTATCTTGAGCGGTGAACTCACGGAAGGACAGGCGTTTCCCTCCGTACGGACGTTAGCGGCCGACTTGAAGATCCATCCCAATACTGCGCAGAAAGCTGTGCAGTATCTCATCCACGAAAAATGGCTGGAAATGACGCCGGGAATCGGCACTGTGGTTGCACGTCCCCCGCACAGGCTCAAGGAGATGCGGGGGCAGTTGATACAGAACGAGATTGCCGCGCTCATTGCCGAAGCACGCAGGATAGGCCTGAGTCCCGAAGAACTGAAGCACGCGATCGATAAAGAATGGAAGAAGGCCAGAGGTTTCGTCGAGGTGGGTCGATGATGATTCAAATCCGCGATCTCTCAAAGAAGTACAAGAACCATGGAGCGCTGCGGAACCTTTCATTGAGCGTTCCCGAAGGAAGCGCGTTGGTAGTCGTGGGAGCAAACGGTGCAGGCAAGACCACGATGATCAAGATCCTGATGAACCTGATCGAGGCGACTTCGGGAACGGCTGAGATTTTTGAGATGGATTCGCGTCGGCTCTCTCCGAAAGAACTGGCGCAGATTGGATACGTCTCTGAAGATCAGGAATTACCGGCGAAGCTCACCGTGGAAGAGTATCTCAACTACATACGGCCGTTTTATCCGACATGGGACAAGCAGCTGGAGGCCGAGATCCTCAAGCAATTTCGCCTGCCGCCGGATCGGCGTATTCGAGAGCTGTCACATGGCATGCGCCTGAAGATGGCCCTTGCCTGTGCATTGCCGTACAGGCCCAAGCTGCTCGTCCTGGACGAACCTTGCAGCGGACTTGATCCCCTCGTGCGCGATGAATTCATGGAAGGGCTGACGGAACACGCAGGCGAGATGACTGTTCTGATGTCTTCTCATGAGTTGAGTGAAGTGGAAGGATTCGGAACCGATGTCGCATATATCGACGAAGGCAGATTGATATTTCACGAGTCGATGGAAGTGCTGACTAGCAGAGTACAGGAGATTCGGGTGACCGCAATGCGAGAGACAGCTTTATGCCGGCCCGCTCCGAAGAGCTGGAACGGCGTGAAGGTAGCGGGAAACGTCGTCACATTCGTGCACAGTGAATTCGTTGAAAGCGAGCTCGAAGATCAAGTGCGAGCCCGTATTGAAGACGTGGTACGCATCGAAGCGAATCCAATGCCGCTGCGATCCATCTTTGTCTCATTGGCTCGCGCGGCGCGCGAGCTAAGCATCTGAAAAGGCGACCCGCTATGGTGTGGCATATCTTTAGGAAAGACTGGAAGCTGCAGTGGAAGCTCTTCCTTGCGGTTGCCGCCATTCAGTTCCTCCCGGCAATCATCCGCGTCAAACTTGGTCTCTTCGGAGAAGATCCCACGCTCGAGTATTTGCTTGCGCCCTTGGGCTACATTGTCATTGTGGCTTCCGCTTTGCTGACTGTGGTAATTGTGCAGCAAGACTCGATTCCCAGCAGTCGCGAGGACTGGCTGACCAGGCCTGTGCGGCGTAGCGATCTGTTGCTGGCGAAACTCCTTTTCGCGGTTGTGCTGGTGCAGAGCGCGGTACTTTCGGCAGACACGTTTCTCGGGATAGCCACGGGCTTTTCCGTCGGGCCGGCTTTTTCCGCAGCGCTAGCCCATAACCTCTATTGGCTTGCGGTTGTGACTTTGCCTGCGTTCATGCTTGCTTCGATCACACGGAATATGACGGAGGCGATCGTCGGTGGAGTTTTGGGGTTCTGCGGCGCTTCTGCGATCTTGATCCTCTCTATTGTAGTGAGGGGCGGCCAGGCAGCGTATATCCGCGAAACGATCAAAATCGGCGAAGCATGGGTGGCCCTGTATGCCTCTCACCTGCTGGTTTTGCTTGGAGCCTGCGCCGTCCTGGGACTCCAGTATTTTCGGCGGAAGACAACCGCGACGCGATGGCTGGCGGGAACCTTGTTGCTGCTCTTTGTTGCTGTCCAGCAGTTTCTTCCCTGGAAGGTGATGTTTGCAGTCGAGCGCCGGATGTCACCAAACCCGTCTGCGGATCGTTCTCTTACGCTGGCGTTTGATCCGAGCGTAGGCAGGTTTCAGGACCCGTCGGGTGTAAGGGCAGATGACGGTACAAAGCCTGAAGCGTATCTGCCGGTTCAAGTTGAGGGCTTGCCAAAGGACACGGTATTGCAAGTCGATAAGTCGGAAGTCCGGATCACCGATTCGAGCGGCCATATTGTCTACCGCGGTGAAGAGGATACGTGGGAGTTCCGCGGAACGGGCGCGGCGAAATCCGCTGCCTATCAAAAACTGGCACTGCCGGGCTCGCTCTATGAGAGATTCAAGGACAGACCCTTGCGGCTTGAGTTCGATTACTCCATCACCTTGCTGCGAGTGAGTTCGACCTATGCGGTACCTGCGCTCCATGGTGATCTGCGAAAGCCAGGATTAGGAATATGCGCGACCGAGACGAACGAGACCGGAACCGCGGTGGAACTCCGATGCAGGCAAGCCGGAAATAGCCCTACCTGCCGTTCGGCTTTTCTTCTGGACACTGCTACCAGCCGGCAGAATCCAGAGATGTACCGTTGCGAGCCTGATTATTCGCCATCGCTTGAGCGTGCAAACAGGACTCCTTTGTCTTCCTACGGGGTGAACCTCCCCTTTCGCGACCCAGCAGGATTGACCCACTATCCCGTCGAGGGTCCCCAATTGCAAAAATCCAGTGTGATGGTGAGCCTCTTCGAACAGGAAGACCATTTTTCCAGACACTTGATTATTCCTTCAGTCAGATTGACTGAATGGGAAGCCCAGTGATGGTTGACAGGTCAGTTTGCTCTGAGAGATTGACTGTCCTTTTGGATCCCAGATGTGCGCCGACGATCGATGCTGACGCCGCTCCGAACGATTGCGGGCGAGTGACGTAGACCATCCCCTGGTGTCCGCAAAATCAAGGCTTCTCGCAAGTACAAGGTTTAGTTGGTCAAAAGTTGATCTGTTGGCTTTCTGACTGCTTGCGCGTCCGCACGGGCCGATGTGTCCTAATAGTCTCTTTAACCTTTCCATTACCTGTCCGATAACGGTGAAAGCGGCTCTGTTGCGGCACTATTTCGCGAAAGATCGGACGTCTTGTTGAGGTAGACCCCATCGATACGCGCTAATCTGGGGTCATCGGGTCAACTCCAATATGATTGCTTTGTTTCCGAAAGGCTCTGTCGCACGATGTCATCACATAAGTCTCCCAAGCCGCCCATCGGTTTCTTCGCTTACGCGAGCCTCCCGTATTCCATTCCTGCGACGATCAAAGCTGCAATTGAGGCGATCAACAAGGGCCAGCAAGCCGAGCTTGTCAGCTGGGAAACGCTAAATGTCGGCGGAAAGTACATCGTTCAAGAGATCTGCGACAGGATTGACGATTGCGACTTCTTCTGTGCAGATATAACGACGATAAATCCCAACGTCATGTATGAGGTGGGATTCGCGATTGCCCGCGACAAGCGCGTTTGGCTCATCCGAGATGATAGCTATGTAGATTCTAAGGCCGAGTTCGACCAACTCCGTTTTCTGACAACTGTAGGTTATCGGCCCTATACAAATGCAGAGCAGATCATCAAAGGCTTCTTTGCCGACAATCCTCACATCACTCTCGAAGACACGATCTTCCGCAAATCGATAGAGCCATTGCTCGCGCCATCTGGCGAGCAGGAGCCACTGTTGTATCTAAAGAGTCGGATCGACACTGAAGGCAGCGTCAGGGTGAGCGGAGTCCTGGATCGGCTAAATCCGAAGCCAGTTCTGGATGATCCCAGGGAATCATCAGTCCAACCTTTGTATTGGTACGGGCAGAAAACGCTCCCCGCACCAGGCGTTCTAGCACACTTCTTGAGCCCTCAAAGGGAGGGGAGCAAGATAACAAACGCTCGATACGCTCTTGTGAGTGGATTGGCAAACGGATTTGATCGCCCACTCCTCATGCTCTCTGAGCTTCACGAATTGCTCGCGCCCATGGACTACAGAGATCAAATGCGTTACTACACCACGCCAGCAGAGGCGGGGCGATTGACCGAACAATGGCTTCAAGAGATCTCTAGCGGACTCACTCTAACAGTAAGCGCAGCCTCGTCTCATCTCGGCGCGATAAAGCTTGCTACCGAACTCCGTGACTTTCATCAGCAACTCGGAGAGTATGTCGCCGAGAACGAAGCTGACCGGCTGTCAAATTACTTCGTCGAGACCACAGCCCACATGGATATCATCAATGGCACCCAAACGATATTCGTGGGAAGGAAAGGTACTGGCAAAACAGCAAGTCTCATCCAGGCTGAGCGTGAGATTGGAAGAGAGGCAAATAATCTCGTATGTGTTCTAAAGCCCGTCGGATACGAAATGGATGCCTTAGCCCGGCTTTTCGCCAGCTACAAAGTAGCAGACCACAAGGGTTACGTCATCGAGAGTCTCTGGAAGTACATTCTGTATACAGAAATCGCGCTAACGGCTGCTAATCAAATTGAGCACGTTACACCTTGGCTCGGAAACGATCCGGTGAATGCTCGCCTTGTTGATCTATTACGCGAGGAGGAAAAGGCCCTCTCTGGAGACTTTACTATCCGTTTGGAGACCGTTGTCGCAAAACTTCTCACCGTTAGTGCGGATACTTCAGCAGAGAAGTTCAGACAAGGCATTTCGGAAGCCCTCCACAACAGCTTGCTGAGCCGTCTCAGAACGGTTCTGAGCGAAGTGCTTAGCAAGAAGCATCAGGTACTCCTGTTGATCGACAATCTAGATAAGCCATGGACCCGTAAAGCGGACACAGATCACTTGACCGACTTCCTTTTAGGTCTGATCACTGCCACAGAGCGTGTGGGAGAAGAACTCAAATACGGAGAGCGTAACCGCAATACTACGAGGTTTAACAGCGCAATTTTTCTACGCAGCGATATCTTCAATCGCATCACCGAAACGGCCGATGAGCCAGACAAGATATCGCACACGCGATTGACCTGGAATGACCCTGAGCTTCTGTTACGGATCATAGAAGAGCGTTATACGGCCTCGCATGGACCTAACAGTGACCCCGCAACGATGTGGCATAAGTATTTCTGCTCTGACGTTCGGGGAATTCCGACACGCGATTATCTCGTGAGCCGAATCCTTCCTCGACCTCGCGATATTGTCTATCTTGTCAAAGCCGCCGTTTCGACCGCGGTGAACCGCAAGCATGACAGGGTGGAGCAGAAGGACATTGTTGATGGTGAACTGCAATATTCTCAGTACGCATGGGATTCCATTCTCGTCGAAAACAATAATCGCATCCCGAGTCTCGACAAGGTTTTGCTTGAGTTTGTAGGAGGTCGATCGGTTCTACTCGAATCAACAGTACGCAAATTTGTTTCGTCTGCGGGGATTGACGCAGAGCAAGTAGATCACGTGATTGCACAGCTCGTCGGACTTACCTTCCTTGGTATAGAAGTCGGTCCCGGCAAGTTTGCTTACGCTGACGAGAAGAAGGAGCGACAAAAGAACGTTGCTCTCGCTAGTCGCTTCGCGGTTGCACAGGGACTTGAAGCCCGCTACGAGGTCAACGCACCGTTCAGGTCGTACCTTGAACTAGATGAAGCCGATAGCTCTCCACTCCTGCGCTAGGCGTTTTCAGTCTAATTAGAAGCATCTGAGATGTTCGGCCAGTGGACAGAACAACCCACTTTGCATGGCAAGTGTGACACAACGAAATGACAAGGTGGAGGACTATGGAGCGATTGTGTCGTCCGGAAGCCGCAAAACGGTAGCAATAACCGTCGCGTTCCGACACTTGCTCTCATAACCCACCAAAATAGCGGTCGTCTTGCCTCTTCATCGCGTAGCAGGTTCCACAGAAGCCGAGCGCGAGCATCTTCTCGCGTCGGCATCGGCAGTGAAGCGTCCGCTGTACTCCGGTTTTCAAGGTGTTAATCTTCAACGCCCGCCAATCCCACACTGATGTCCGCAACGACCCAACCCCCTTTCCAAGGTTGCGTGCGGCCTTCCTCGAAAGGAATTTATTCGTCCGGGCCTCGCCTCCGACATCGAACAGCAAACCCACGTCGCAGCGTAGTCATCTTCCCTGCCATCGACCAGCACCCTTACGTCGTTGAACCTTTAGTCACGCTGCGATCAAAAATCCCGCTGCGTCGTCCCGTAATCCTCGTTACGTCACTGTACAGTGGGAGTATCTGAACAGGAGAATTCCTTTGGAAATTAGCCCTACACAGCAGAAGCGTGCCGAAAAGATTAGCAGGTTGCGCAAGTTTTACGATAACGACTCCCCTCGCATCTATGAATGGAACACAACGGATGAAGACCTAAACTTCTCATCGATGTCGGATCCTGAGGTCGCTGAGTACCTGAAGAAAACCAGTTAGAAGGGCTTAGACAGTCTGCAAAGTATAGGGCGGGCCTTTCACTTACTCAGGGCACCGCCGCTCTCTGCTCGTCGACGGTACCCTTACGCAGGCTCAAGAGTGATAACCCGTGTAAGTGTGAGGGAATCGAGCATTTCAAAGGGTTGCTATCGTCCAGTCAACGTTTCAAAGACGAGGATCGCGCACGGGCAGCCCATTCAAGAGGGCTGCATCGGACCCTTGGCGTGCCCGGCTCTTACCACGCTTTCATCTTGAAGAGCCTACCCTGAGCGTTTTCATCATGGAGTGTCAATACAATTTCACCGTTATCAAATACGGGGACGCCTTCTTCGATGCGCTGCGGTAGATCCGAATCAATCAAGGTTATCGTCGGCTGAAGTCCCAGATCAGCATATTGGCGAACGACCATGAGAAGCTTTTCTTTCTTGCGATCGTCGAGGGATTCAAACACTCCGTCGTGATAGACGAAGCGTGGAAACTTCTCATCGAGATGAGCGCGTAATAGCGCCATATCAAATGCGATACAAAGCAGTTTTCTGTAGGTATGCCCGAGATCCGCACTCGTTGTGTTCCCAGACTCATCGAGGATTTCGGCTCTAAACTCCAGATGCCCGTCTTTGTTTGGTGAAACGCTCAACAGGGCCTTCCGGCTGATGACCTCTTCGACAATCTCGTTAAAGAAGAGACGAATGGTGGAGAACAGGCTTTCTTTATCGGAGTTCTGTTGCTCAACATCTGCTTCGATTTCCGATTGCAGTTGATCACGACTATCCGTCAGGGCGCGGATCTCCGTACGCAACTCTTGCAGGCGCCGCAGGAAGCCGCGCTGCCTCTCCAGCGAGGTGATATCGGCTCTAAGCGTCACCATCTCGTCAGCAACCTGTTTGTACTTGTTGAACACGTCAGTAACGCTCAGGAAGGACAGACTCTCCGAGCGTCGCTTGCCAAGTGTGTTCAGTTCGGTATTGACTCGCTTGAGGTCCGCCTCTACTTCGACTCGCTCTTCCTGCAAGTATCCGCGACGTTCGTCTGTGATGGCCCTGTTGTGTTGTTTTTGACATTATCTGTCGTAGATATTTTGGAGATACTTGTCGTACGCGTAGCCTGTGCAACGACAATCGCTTAGTGAACGAAGACCTCCGATAGCGCGATAGGTGTCTTTTGCTTTCAGTTAGATAAACATCAAGTCGAGTGGGGAGGACCGATCAAAACAAAGGACCTCGATACCCTGCCCCTACGCCACATAGCGGCGAAATATCTACGACAAATATCTTCTCAAGCTACACCCTAGAAGACTCACGAAAGTCAGAATACCCAGTTTGGGGCAGCTGCACGTGGCGGCCATTGGGCCGATTGGTCCCCAAGCCGCTACCATCTGGGAAATCTCTAAGCACACAGCAATAGCAAGAATTTCGAAGTTTCGATTATGCCCAATGCCGTGCAAACCAGAATCGTGAACACAAGTGTCCAGAAGAAGACCAGCAGAAAGGCCGGGAAAATCGTGGCTCGAAACGGCCAAGCTGCGCAAGACCATGAACTTGAGCCGCCAACATCCAGCGACTGTAGTTCCTTCAAAGACACACTGAGAAAGGGCTGCCAAGTCTGTTTAAAAACCTCTCCAAAATGCTCCTTAGTGAAATAATCACTATGTCCAAATCCTTCAGCTCTGACTTGAACAACCGGAAAGCCAGATACGAACCCTATCCTTCCAGAAGGCCCAGAATCAGGTATTACGTAATGCGCGATCCCAGCCCAAAAGTCTTTTGTTCCATAATGGTTAAGCACAGCTTCAACTTGACCGTTCGACTGCAGTGTCTTCCAATCAAAGTCCGGCCTGAGAATACATCCCGTGAGCAACAAGCGACCAATTTTTAGTTCAGGATTTCGCTTCAAGGCATGACCAATTAGCCAAGTACCCAGACTGTGCGCAATGACGTCTGGTGGACCTTGGAATCCTTCGGCTTCAGTATCGCCTTGAAGTGTATGGATGCGGTCGATGACTCTCTTTTCTAATCTGGTTAAAGACCATCGGCACAGCGCGCCCGGACGAACGATGCCGTATTTGTAAATAGCTACAGGAACACTGCGTTTATATGACGTCGATACCCTCCAATTGAACGTCTCCTGCCAATCCCCGCGCGTATTCATACCGTGGAGCGCGAGTACCCATAAAACATCGCGAGTTGGCGGTGTATCAAAGTGGTAGGAATCGCGTTTCTTGACAGCATCAGCTTCAGTGAGGTTAGCGTCGCATTTGCCACAGCGCCCCCGGGTGAGATCTTCCGTGGAGATCTCATCTCCGCATTTGCTACAGATTAAGGCGACGCGTCGTTCGAGAGGCGGAGATAGCTCGTCTAAGAGTCTATTAGCAGTGTCCTCATTGCAACTGAGCCCTGAACTCAACTCTTTCGCAGAGATCTCGAAGGGGCCTCCGCGGCTAAAAAGGTTGCGAAGTTCGTCGACCAGCTCCGGCGGGAATTTCGTTGCGAATTCTTCCCACGCTATGTTGTGATCGATGGTCATACATTTGCTCTAATCATCTCGATGACGCTCCATACTTCGCTTGCAGTCATCTGGTGCGTTAGTCTTACTCTTCTTTCTTCTCCATAAAGCTGAACTCTCACTCTACGCATTTCGCCCTCTGAGTCTCCGCACTGTAACAAAAAGTTTCCGTTTGTTCCCTTGAAGCTTCGAGGCTGCACCGCCCGACGAACGTCGCGTACCGGCCCTATGTCCTGGTAACCGGCGCTCGACGAGGTTGATACAAACTCAACGTATGCGCCGGCCGCGCTCAGCCGCGTAGCTTGTGCTATGACGCCCGCTTTATTAAGCGCTTGATCATCGAATTTCTTGATTGCTTTTTCGATGACAAGGTGCTGCAGATCGTCGAAAGGGACAACCCTGTTGACTACATCTCGAACGTCTCGGATCAAGGCTTTGTGTTCGTCTTCTTCCCACGCAGTTTGCACAAAAATGGCGGCTAATCCATCCCCTGGACGCGCCACGAAACGAGTCACCGAGCGATCTGACCGAATTCTATAGGCACGAAACTCATAAAGGTCCCCATTAATATCCTCGCGACGATCCATTTCTTTTCTTCGAATCGCAAATTCCTTGCCCTGATGCCACACAAAGACGAGTTCACCGTTTCGGAGATTAATTCCACTGAGAGTGCGTTGTCGAGGGAAGTCTAAGGATAGGTTTTTGTTCCAAAGCTCCAGAAGACCCGCGGCTTTAACCTTTTGCTCCATTGCTGTAGGATCGCGCATGGTTTTGCGAACTGCCGACGGAATCGTATAGATGTACACGTGTTGATCTCCCCATCCCTCCACCTCGTTCAACCAAGATTCGATATGCTCCCGCTGCAACTCGCCTGACTGAATTGCAGCGAGCATGTTTTGTTCGAATTCAGCTTTAGTGACACCGATTCGGATTCCCCTCTCACGGAGGAGTTCCTTAATAAAGGCATTACCTTGTGCTAAGACAATTCCCCGAGCCAGTTGGATGAGTGCATCCTTTTCCTCAGGCAAGGGAGGCGGCACCTTGGGCATTTTCACATTCCTCCAGTGGGGTCACTCTTGATGCCTGGCCTAGAAAAATGATTCTACGGCTCGTAAATGGGATTGTGTGACTCAACGGTGCGGTGGGTGGTTGACCGACGATCTTGAAGTTGAAAATCTCAACTGTCGCCAAGGCCAATTCACTCATCCACTGTTAAGGCGTGGCAGCGGCCCGCCTCAAAAACTATATCTTTTGAGCGGTTCCGAACCTCCAGCAAATACAAGGACCGCATTATGCCGATGTTATTAGCGATGACCGGACTAAACGTACTCCTGAAGACGAGTACCTCTCCCGCGATCCGAGCCCTACAAAACGAGCTGCCTACATCCGAAAGGCGAGAAGGCGAGGAGATGGGCCGGACGATGAGCATCGGTGCTGCAAGTCCCGTTGTCGTTCTCCCTTGTTGTATTTGTGAGTGACGCTTCTAGTTTTCTGACTTGGCTTTTGCGCGGTGTGGCACAACATCATCCTAGAGGGAGCGAAGCAAGGCTTTCGGCATGCTGGCAGTGTAACGGCTTGCCCGTCCCACACGAAGCTGTTCAGCTGGGAAAATCCGTACCTGGAAAACAGGGTCACGGCAACCGTTATGTTCCCCCCGTAGGCGAGGCGAGATCCTGTTGTTCTTCTGTCAGGAAGGCTAGAAAGCGCCTTCCAAAAGCATTGAGCCAGAAAACAGTGTTTGGTCCAGAGGCAAGCACCTCGATTAGCTTTTTATTGAAGTCACCTTGATCCCTAACGCTGTTTGGCCCGTTCAGCGTCGGTACAAGAACCTCCAACCTACTGGAAATTAATCCGAGCCCCTGCAGCCGATACATCGTAGGGTTTGTCTGTTGCGGTTTCACCGTTACCGCAGCTGGTGCTGGTGGCAAATGGGGAAGCGTTTTGTTGGGAATGTAGGGTGCCAGACTCTTCAGTACCGCCAGTTCTTCTAGATTGAGGTCTCTCAAGATACGGAGAAATGTTTCTTTGTTTTCATCGAGAATGAACGTTTCCGTCCCGCTCTTGGCCAGTCCCTCAGCCAACATGAGGCGCTTCTCCCGAAAACGATTCGTCCGTTCTTGATCGATGGATTCGAAGAGAAGGGCCTGAAATTCTTGGGATTCGTAGAAGGGAAGGTCCTTTTGTTGCGGGCGTAATTCATTGAAGCGTTTGGCGAATTGGATTAGCAGCTCCAAGACCCGGTCATTCCAACGCTTCTGAGCGATGTCCCCCAGCAAGCCTGCAATCAAGGGACCCACGTATGGCAATGACACAGATAGAACCGTTTGGATTAGAACCGTTTGGATTGAAGTGTCTCTTATCCCCTCGACAATGCTCGACTGGTCGTCGCTGAGCTGAAGCACCTGTAAGAGTAAGGGGTCATCATCAATAGCCATCGGTCTCACACTCTCCTTATTGAGCAGATGCAACCGCTTCCTTCTGCCTCGGATCACCGCCTTTCCCGGGGTCACCTCAAGTTTCCGGCTAAACCATGAAAATGGGATGCGGTTTCTCTGCAAACGCACATAAAGTTCCGTTTATTGAGGTGTCCCCTTGACAGACGCTTAACACGACGTTCGAGCGATGGAGATTCTTGACTTAGCGGTCAAATGTCTCGAGGCTTACAGATGATCTCTAACTTATCGATTAACGCCAAGCTGCTCTGCTGCGATAGCTGTTGGGACTGAATCAAGGGAGACTATCCGGAAATCTGAGTAAGTTTTGAACTGGCTCATCTTTCGACCTCGAAGAAAAGTACCATTGATAGCCACTGGCTGATTCAACTTGTGAGCATCGCATGCTTTGTTGTAATCAACCGCTGCTAACCAGACTTTTGCCTTGAGAGAAGTCTCGTCATCAAGAATGTTTAGCACAGCATCGCCTTCCATCTCATTGTCAGAATTTAGCCCACCCCTGAGGGCGCTCACCTTAGCAATGAATCGACCATCGGAAGCAGTCCGTGATGGCCTCAATTGACGAGCCACATCTTCTAGAGAAGGAAAAAGATCGTACCTCAGATCAACTCGATCTGGGACAGATGGAATCGGCAGTGCTGTGTCCCAACTAGTCGTAACGTACAGAGAAGTATCTTCAGCCGAAACTGGAAATCCTAAAAGCGATTCAAAGAAGTTTCCGCTGATCGTTATATCGCCTGATTCAGGATTCACCAACCTGTCGGTCTGGTCGGCCAGTACAAAGCTGTTTATCTGAGTTAAAGATTCCATGAGGCGTTCTGTGACCTGTCGACCAAATGCCGGAGCTTCAATCGCCCCGTCATCTTCTTCGGAAGCTGAAAGTTGCAATTGGCTATCCGGTTCAACGGGACAAATGCATGAAACGATGAAACTTGAAAACTCCGTTTGGCCCATCCTGCACGATTTTATATAGGCTTCTGCTTCAGGATTGCTCATTCGAGCGTGAAACTTCTCCGGGCGAATGATGTCGTAGGTTGTCGCCGAAATCGCCCTGAGCGCTGCATCGAAAAGATTCATTCCATCAGGAAGCGCTATCGTTCCTAGTCGAGTATCTGGACTCTTATATCCGAAACGGACAGTATCAGCCGAAGGGAATATAAGCGCGTTCAAAACCTCATTCATACTGCGGCTTTCGGCGTTTGCAACTGCACTAACGAAATCCGCCATACGGGCGACGTAGTCGCCAACCTCGGGACTTTGAGGAACTATTACTTCTTTCGTTGGGTCGGCTGCCAATCGGTATAGAGCGATAGAGAAGCGCGGGGGCAAGTTGACGCGATTCCAGCCATGTCTCGTCGCATACCGTTGGGCTGCCAAAGGTCCGACGCGTCGAAGGAGGTTTTCGGAGATATGAGTGCTAGACATGTCCGATCTCCAATCTCGAGGCTCGCGCCATCAGCGTTGTCAACGCCTCTACAGTTAATACGTTACATCGTGGAATGCTTATTGTGCGGCTTGTTTCGTTTGAAACTTCCTGCGAACCAAACAGATCAAGCCAGTACGCGCAGCGTCGTTGAATGAGATGCTCTTCGGGTTCATGGTATGTCAGCCAATGTGATGAATCTTGGGGCATTACGTAGACTACGAGCAGACGTGGAATCGTACTTGGAAGCCTGAGATCGTTGTAATTCTTGATTGGAAGAGGGTATGTGAACTCGGGGGTGTCCGTCAGAACCTCTGCAGAAGTCGCTTTCAGCTGAAAGCCTAGTTGCGCATTGTGCCTTATCGAATCGAAACTCACTGCTCCTTGCGAGCTGATCATTACATCAAGACTCTCATAATCTTTCTGAGGGCGATCGCAAGCAAAGCCGGCCCGCGCTGCGATCGCATGAATATACGCATAGCTCAGCTCTTCCTTAATTTGGTTCAGGGGTAAAGGCAAGTTCTCTCCAATCGCAACATTCTATCTCCTTCATCAAACGTTAGTTACGGCTATTTTTCTCGAATCTCTTGAAACCATCGCTAGCAATGCCGTTAGAGGTCTTCATAAGCCCAAGTTGTCGTTCACCGCGATCTCGATATCCTGCTCCGACCCCAGATACCGCTCGGTGGTCTGGATGGATGAGTGGCCGAGCAGAAACTTGATCTGTTCCAGATCCCCGCCATTCTTGCGGCAGAGCTTGGCGCAGGTGCGGCGCAGGTCGTGGGCGCCGAAGTGCTCGATCCCGATTTGCTTCGATGACTGTTCAACTACCGACCAGACCGCCCAGTCGCTCAGGGTATCGCGATTGACTTTCCCACTCTTCGAGACAGAGCGTAGCAGCCGGCCATCTTCGATGCCGGCCGCGGTCATCCAGGCGTTGATGCCCTGCTTGACCCACATCGGAATGGCGACGGTGCGGATGCGCCGGCCTTTGCCCTCCAGGTCGGCCAGGACCCATCGCCCTTCGCGTTGCTGGATGGTGGCGACGTCGAGCTCGGCCAGCACGTTCCGCCTGAGGGCGCAGCCAACCAGAAGCGCCAGGATCACGTAGTCCCGCTTCCCTTTCAGGGTGGAGCGGTCGGGAACGGCCAGGAGTTCTTTGGCCTGCTCGCGGGTCAGCCAGTTCCCCAGCCGTGTGATTTGAGGAATTATTTGTCGTAGTTTTTGCGGCGGTATCTGTCGTATGGTCCAGCAAACCTCCGTCCAGCGAGCCGTTGCTCGGCGGCCTGAAGCGAACAAATACAACGAGTTGGCGTCTGGGTCTAGAGATAGCCGCTCTCCCTTAAGGCAGCTTGTGGCCAGCGTTTACGCCAAATAGCGGCTCAACATCTACGCCAGACAATTTCTCAAGCTACACTCATTGAACCCTCGAACAAAGCGAATTGCTTCCGAGAAGCGCGTTTCACGGGACTGATTGTGAGTCGCGATTCGAATCTGCAGGTTTGTTTCCTGGTTTCCACAGTGCCCAACGGCGAGGAACCTGGGACAACTATCTCTTGTAATTCGATTGGCCCATCAGGACGTAGCCGCCCTATCCCAATGCAGAAGCCATTTTGTTTCCATTTACTATGAAGCTGGTCCAGAAAGCTGCGGGCTTCCTATCCCGTTTCGGAGTATTTAGGTGTCGCATGGTTAGAAAAAGCAGGACCAAGTCCGTACCGCCGCGAACTCTCACTGAATTCATAGAGGCATTTGCGCAATACTCTTCCAGCTCAATCTATCTGAAATGTTTTCGCGGGCAGCGGGACTCCTCTTGGCCAAACGTAGCGGGTATATTCCGGCCTGATCTCAAAGAGCTTCTGAAGAATGAGAAAAGGGCGATTCGCGATCTAATCTCAGTTCATCCTTCTGAATTCTCATCCGACGAAACCATGTTTGATAAGCTCGTCCGGATGCAGCATTTCGGACTGCCGACTCGATTGCTGGATGTCTCGCTGAACGCGTTGGTCGCGCTCTATTTTGCAACCGATCCAGGCCCTGACGGCAGATCAAGTGACGGCATGGTGATAGCTTTGGCGATCCCGCCGGAACGCGAGAAATATTTTGATAGCGATTCAGTGAGTTGCCTTGCCAATTTGGCCAATATGACTTCTGAGGAAAAGGACGAAATTGATCGGCTGAGAGAGTCGCTAAAAGTAGATATCTCGAGTGCTGGAAACATCAAGAAATTCAATAAAAACGCAGTTATAGAACGACTTCATCAATTTATTCGGTCTGAAAAATCTTATTTCCAATCGATCATTGATCCCATAGATTTATTTAAGCCGTACTATGTTCATCCCAAAATGAGCAATAGGCGAATTCTGGCACAATCTGGTGCTTTCATCCTCTACGGGATAGATGCACGCAAGAAGATGTTTTTCCCGGACACGATTGAAGAAGCCCCATTCATTGTTCCGCATAGTGAAAAGAGCCGCATTCGACAGTCACTTGAAAATCTTGGCATCAATGAAAGCACACTCTTCCCTGAGATCGACAAGGCAGCAGCCCGAATCAAGAATCAGTACAAGAAGAAGTAGGACGTCGACTTCGAAACTAGGTTGAGAGCCAGCTAAAAGAACATTCAAACTGCCTCTTTCCGGAGAAACAGGACGATTCGCTCTCTAGAATCGCGCGGTGACGCACTAAGGCGTTATGCTTTCCGCCACTTGTCTCTGCTCCCGACTTTGGTGTCACGGACGCGCTCAACGTGGACTGCTGCATCCGGCTTAATCTCGCGGGCTCGCTCAATGGCTTCAGCTTGGGTCGGGAGGATGGCACTGGCCCTTTCCGAACCTGGTTTCCTTACTGCATAATCTCCCTGCTCACGCCTTTCGATATATAGTGCGGCCTTGGCCATAAAGCCCCCTTTCCTACGAGTAGAATACACCGCGCCAATGCTTTCGCTACGGTGCAGTTCGAAGTCCGCTGAGTGCACTGCCTCATCTGACTAAACTGTTTCTATGGACGACGCAACCGGCAAGCCGCAGACGTTTCTTCAATCCATCGGGCAGCGCTACGCGGCCGAGAAGTTGAGAGCTCAAGAGAGGCTGAAAACCTACGGGCGGGACGAATGGAACTTTGCCATCGTGGGACTAGATTGCGACTTGACCGTCATTGACCTAGAAGGTCTGGTGACGCTCCGCGAAGTCGTAGAGCCTCCAGGAGAAATCTTTCTCGCCGGTGCTCTTGAAAACCCGGCCGCTTTCGGAGCTATAGGCCGCTATTCGTCTCAAATCAAGCATGAGTTGGCCGTGAGCAGGAATTTCGCTGGCGATGACTTTCAAGCGGTTTGGAATTTCGCATGGTGGCTCATCTCCGGCCTCAGAGTCAAAACTCTGGCCGAGTTTTTGGTTCCGGTTACTGCGGATTGCTCGTGGTCTGTCATCGCCGGAATTGATGACCACACCTGCAAAGCAAAGCTGCTGGAGGACGTGCCTCAAACTCGGAGTTTGGCCAAGCCCGTGAAGATCGTCGAGGAGGACTTGCGCTGGGCGTTCAAGAAGGCACTCATCATGGGCGACTTGTTGGAGGTTCCTCGATTTCGACTAGCCGTGGAAGCTCTCACAACTCATCAGCATCTGCTCAGCCCCCGCATGATGGCGGCTTCGATCTGGTCGGGTATTGAAGCTCTCATGGACATCAGTCAAGAACTGACGTTTCGGCTGGCGCTTTCAGTCGCTTCGTTGCTTGAGCCGAGAGGTGAGAAGAGGTACGAGCGGTACCGCCAGACCAAAAAACTCTACGAGATTCGCTCCAAAGCTGTGCACGGCGGTGAGTTGACTGATGACGCCATTCGGCAACACGTCATTCAGAGCCGGAAGCTGCTCTCTGACCTCATTTGCCACATGCTCGACGCTCGTAAGGTTATGAGCAGAGAAGAAATCGAACGCGTTGTGCTTGGATAGATTGGTTTTGGAAACGACAACAGCTGACGATTGGAGATTAGTAATCGTAAGTCGGCTTATCGTGAGTGAGCTGATCTCTCGATGAGCGCATTGGCGATTTACAACTCATCGAGGAATACACGGTGGACCTGCGGCCTCGGGGCTGCCCTCATTTCGACAGCGACTGTGAACCTCTCGAAAACGCTGTATGTTGAAAGTACGGGAATTTCTAGAAACGCAGCGCCGCGAAGAGATTCATTTGCCGACGCATGAATAAAAGAACGTACGACACACTCCTCGGTCTCGGATTCGATACAGACATCATCGCGCGTATCGACGAGCACGGACACACCGTGAGCGCGCTTAGCAATCTCTCGAAAAGAGCCCTCGCGGCAGACTATTCCGAGACCGAAATCGCCCTTATCCAGGAGAAAATCCAGCGGATCCCCATCCCCCAGGACGTTGTCGAGGCGGTCCTGGCAGCTTCCGATAGGGTCTGTTGTTACTGCAGAGACGGTCTCAGCAGCCGCCCATTTCAAATCCATCATGCGGTCGAATATTCCCAGACCCAAGACAACTCCTTCGACAATCTCATTCTCCTGTGTCCGAACCATCACCAAACGGTCCCGAAGAAAGAAACGCTGGAAGCACAGAAACAGGCCCGGGCCGAATGGTACGCGCTCGTGTCAGTCGTCAAGGCATACAGGAGCAAAGGAATCACATTCCCGTTCGGAAGCTTTCTTGCGCTTGACTATGGCAGCAATCCCGACCCTCTGACGTTGATTGAGGGCTACAGGCTCTCGAACTCGACCGCGCTCGATCTGTCCCAATCCGCGTTGGCGCAGAGCGCCGCACAACGAATGGAGAGCTCCTCTTTCCTCGCCGTCGCGGGTCCATCCGGCAGCGGCAAGTCGACGTTCGCCAGGGGCATCATCGGTCGAATTTGTGCCAAGGGTTTTGTAGCCTTCCAGTTCCAGCCTTCTCCGAACGGACAAGCGGCTGCGGAAATTCTGACCTTTCTTTCGCTGGCTGACCGAAACTCTGTCCTTCTGCTCGATGACATCAATGTGTATCTGAGTGAGGTCGACATTACCTCTATCGAAGCAGCTTCGCATCTAGGGGCCAAGGTGATGTGTACGTGGACGAGAGAAGGAGCCGGAGCACCTTCTTTGGAGCGACATCTCCCTGACTGGATGTCGATCGATTGGGAGCAACTACGACCAAGTGTCTGTGAATATCTCCTCAAGCACGAGACAACACTCGCCCCGGCAATCGGCCAACGTCAAGGTAACGTCGTTCGCCGGGTCGGCTTGGGTCACTTGGATCAACCACTCGAACGTCACGCTTCCATCTATGCCGAGAATGCGAAGTCTGTCAGTGAGTTCGTGTTCCTCCTCCGCGGTGGAGATGAGATCGTGCAACGCGAGCTTGATGTCCTGATCGCAGCCAACCGGAGCGATATTCCGATTCTCACGCTTGCGATCGAACAGATAGCCGGCTTCGAGAACATGCTTACCCCGAAGGACGTTGTTGACAGGTGTGCCCTCGCGGGCGTAGCTCTTTCTCCCCCGATCTCGGAGGGATGGGTAAGCAAAGTGCTTCGAGAGCAAGTTGCTCGCGGCAGGAGTCAGGAGTCGCGGGGATACTTTACGACCATTCATCGCGAGTGGGCGTCAAGATTGATCGACAGAGCCTTGGCGAGTCCAACGAGCTCCGACGCCGTGAGGCGCCTCCTCCTCAGAGAATTCGACTTCGAGTCGGAGGCTCCGGAGCGCTGTATGCGCCTTTGCAGTTGGCTTTGGTATCACGCCGACGGGGGTAAGTGGGTCCGAGAAGGCCTGGCTGCCAAGAGCGCCAAGGACTGGAGTGTACTGGTAGGAAAGGCGGCAGCGAGGAATCTAGGGACATTAGGTTCTGTAGCGGAGCGGATGCATTTGTTATTCCAGTGGCCCAACTGGGGATCAATCGTCGGGACAGCGTTTGAAGAGCACGAAGCAAGTATTCGCGAATTACTGCGAACCGCAACCGTCACCAGCTGGCCTTCTCTGAAGTCTCTAAGCTGGAGCATCGAGACAGCAAACCCTGCCCTCGCATCGAGGTTATGGAGCTCGTCAGAAAATGACCCCAGAGTCGTTGCGAAGCTAGTCGAAGCGACCCATCCCAACTATTACGACACCGTTTCCTGGTACTTCGGGTCCGTTCGGAAGCGGAGCCCTGAGTGGCTGGACGATGTCGGTCGAGCACTCAACACGGATCAAATGCTTGCTCAACTCGATCACGCTTCCACCGGAGACGTCTCAAACATCTTCACCATGTTCGAGATTCTGGACAGACTTCACGTTCCGAGACGACGCTCGATGGTGCGCAAAGCCGCCGAAGCGTTTGGGCGAACCCTCATGGACTGCCCCCTCCGGGTGCTTCACATTGGCTTCCCGCCGGTGGTGGACCCTACCTGGCTCGTTTTCGACGGAGACATCAAGGCTGCACTCGCGTTGGTAGACCCGGTCTTTTTCAGTCGCGAGCTTGAAGCAGCATCGCCACGGGGATGGCGCGAGTACTGCAATCTCACCAGCTTTGCCACCCCTGCCGTCGCAGAGTTTGAGAAGAAAGTCATCGATGCGATTGATATTCAGAAGTTCGTGGCCAATGTCGCAGCCACTGCGATCGGACAAGAATATGAGCTTCGTTGTTTGCTGTGGTCTCTCGGACGAGCCTCAATCCGTGTACGGGAGAACCTGGCCAAAGCGCTTTATCCAACCGTTGCCGCCGCATGTGAACGCTCTTCTTCGGAATGTCCTCGGATTCTAGAAGCCTTCTACCCTCTAGATCCGTCCCTGGCGACGCAGCTGAAATTGGAGTTCGCCACGACGACTGAACCTGAGGTCGAAGAGAGCTGGCGCGAGGAACAGCGTTTGAGTAAGCGAGACGACAAAGCGCGCTGGAAAGACGCCGCACAAATTGCAAAGAAATTTGCTCCACTCGAGGAGTCTGGCGAGGACTACGTGTTCGACCCCTGGCACCTCGATGAAGTGTGATCTGGGCCTAGCGAATCCGATCTCAAATGGCGACAACAGACCAATGCACTCATCGAGGAGCCTTTGGTTCGTTACGTAACCGCCCGTTCCATACGCAAGCCAAGGGCTCAAAGAGCGTTAGAGTTCGAATTCTCTTACGATTCCAAGGCGTCGAGGATTTTATGGAACGATCGCTTTACTTGAAGCAAATCCCAGCGCAACGGCCGGGGGCGGCCCGCAAACAGCGCGTTGAAATGGGCGGTCGACACCGACTGAACGCGCCACTATAACGTGAGTCCACCAATCTCCAAAGAATCGTAGACAAAACGAAGCAAATACGCGGTGCGTCCGCGCCAACAGCCGTGCGGTCTGCAGCCCCAGCTAGGAGTATCTGTCTTGGTACACCAAAATGTTACTGGCAGTCATTTTTTGTTGACTTGAGGCTCGGGACTTCATACTCTAAATCTGGATCGGCGCTACTCGCTGACGTTCAAGTGATCTTTGACAATCCTCCGGTGTAGTTAAAGGGAATCAGGCCGCCTAGAAATAGGTGTAAATAGGTGCCAGTGTTCGGTACCTGGGCAGGAAATCAACCCTGTCAATTGAAGTCCAGCTAGCATATGCCACCGCGCTCGCTCGGCTCGCAGAAAAAGACGGCTCCCGGCGTCGATCGTTCCCTCCTCTGATTCCTAGTGCTACGCCACCGGCCCAAGGGCCGAGGAGGCAATATGAACACAAAAAAGCAACTTGACTGTTGCATTGAGCTAATAAAGACAATGCTTTCAGACCCCAACAACGACATGACGCCGGAACAGCGCAGCAAGCTCAAGAAGGGCATTCGTGACCTCAAACGCTTGCAGAAGGCGACAAAGCTCACTCGCCGGGATATCTTCCCTGTCGTGAGTCGCATCGCAGAAGCAGCATACGAAGTTGTGAACAACGGACAGAGTGCGTGAGTTCCAAGGGAGCCGTTTTTGTTTCACCCAGGCGAGGAGACCATGAATTATTCAAAAGCTGTTCGCGTAGCACGGTCACTGGCAGATATATCGCAAGGCGAATTGGCCGACCGAGCACAAATCGATCGGAGCTACTTATCGCTAATCGAGTCGGGCAAACGACAAGCATCAGTAGAGACAATTGAAAAGATTGCCGCAGCCTTAGATATGCCGTTCCATCTACTTAGCCTTCTCGCGAGCGAAGAGAAGGATATTCAGAAAGCTAAGCCAAGCCAGATCGCAAATCTTTCGCTGGCTCTCACCAATCTCCTTTTACAGGCCCCAGCGGATGACAAACCCGATACCAAAACCAAACAAACGCCCTCTCGGCGAGGCTCCCCTAAAAAGCCTACGAGAACTGGAGTTTCGAATAGGGGTAAAACGCGAAGTGTTGCTGCGACTCGCTAGCAACTCAGGCGACAACTACGCTCCATTTCAACATACGAAAGGCGCTAAGCCTCATCCGCGTATCATCAAGCCTATTAAATCACGCACTATTGATAACCCCCGCAAAGATCTGAAGTCGGTCCAGTCAAGAATCCTGGACCGACTTCTTCAGCCAGTAACGCTTCCCCACTTCCTGTTTGGAGCTGTTCGTGAACGATCCATACGGCTTCATGCCGAACAGCACTTGGGAGCCAAGCTCATTGTAAAGATGGACATTAAGAGCTACTATCCGAGCATCACCAACGACCACATATTCCACCTGTGGCGAAATGTTCTGCTCTGCTCACCACGCATCGCACGATTACTCACCCAGCTCACCACATACAATCGACACCTTCCGCAAGGCGCACCCACAAGCCCAGCATTAGCAAACATACTTCTGGCTTCGGTCTACTGTCCGGTGTTGACAGCCTGCGCGGATAACAACATACGGCGACAGCGTGGGTGGACGACCTCATTTTTTCCGGAGATCGCGCCCGGCAAATGATTGAGCCGGTTCGCAAAATTCTCTCCGACAATGGATTTGCGCCCGCCCGCAAGAAAATTGAGATTCTAAGTGCGCGATCTGAGAAGATCGTCACTGGTGTGCGACTCGGCAAGGACCGCCCGCGTGCGGGTAAGCAAAAGCTTCGGGACATCAGAGCTGGCCTCCACAATCTAGAACTCGGCCGATTCACAGATGGCGGTCGAGCCGTAGACGTCCGCAACCTACGCGAACAAATTACTTTTGTCCGCTCCCTATGTCCTTCGGATGCCGCGCCTTTGGCTTTAGCCTTAGATAACTGGGAAAGATCGTTAGACTCATAACGAGTGCGCGCTAACTTAGTCCCAGATTGTCGTTGACTGGGATTTCGATCTCCTGCTCCGATCCCAGATAACGCTCCGTCGTTTGAATGGAGCTATGCTCAAGCAGAAACATGATCCGTTCCAAATCGCCGCCGTCCTTGCGACAGAGCTTCGCCCACGTCCGCCGCAGGAGTTAAGGGATCACTACACCAAACGTCAAAAATCGTACGCTAACGCTCTGGGGCTGAGCACAGTCAACGTCCGAGAAGCGTGTTTCGGGGGACCTATCCGCCTGCCCCGCTCCGTTTGTGTCCTCACGCGCCTAGCACTGGTTGAAGGAATAGGCGCTCGTAGTGGGTAAAGCAATTGGTCTCGCGGACGAGCGCCGATGCCGATTGGCACTCTGGGTCGCTTGCGACCATCTCGCGGTAGCGTCGGTAACTCTCTTCGTCTGGGAAAGTGAACATCGCGACGGCGACATCCGCCGGCCCGTCCTGGCCGAGTCCTGGGAAGCTCACCCCTACTCCGTCTGGAGTCGCCCGGGGGATGAAATATCCATAATGAATACCGCCGTAGCGTTCGACGAGCAAGATCCAGGTTCGTGCATACGTTTCAAACGCACTAAGCTTGTTCAAGTCGAGAGTATATCGAATCTGACACGTCACTGCGGGACTGTTCGCCATTGCTCTCCTCCTTATACCTATCAAGCTTGGCATGAGTGCGAGAAGTCGTCTTCTCGAAGTTTATGAGGGTGTGGGCGGAAGGAAGGAAGACCGTCTCAGATTGCGCAACGAACGTTAAAGTAAGCAGACGCTCACCAGGCAAAATGCCAGTGTTTTGTGTTGCAAAAGTCTGTTGCGATTTGCTGCCCCTTGGCCATGGGTTTCGCAACAGAATCTTACCGTACTATTTTTGACGTTTGGTGTACCGACCCCATCTACTACAACACCCTGCTTCTTTCGCGGGTATACGAGCAGAAGCTGGCAGCAGGGTATCTGGAAGCCGTCAAGATTCTCAAAAACACCTCGCCCGTCGCTTGGCGAGACGTCAATCTGATCGGCAGCTTCGACTTCTCGACCAGTTCAACGCCGGTCGACATCGAAGCCCTGGCGGCGCGCTACCAAGATGAAGACTTCTGGCGCCGCTCTATGCAGGAAGGCGATGAAGAGGGGCCAGAACGGTAAAGGCGGCCAATTTTACCTTTTCGAGGAGTTGGGCCAGAATAGGGGTGATTTTACTTTCGCGGGGGTTGGACAATAATAGCCAACCTCAACCCACAGAGTTACTGCAACAGAGCCCGAATTTTTGCGTTAGGGGATCAGCTCAATAAACGGAAATTTATGTACGTTAGCGAAGAGGTCGCTTCTGTTTTCAATCCTTTACAAAGTTCAGGAGCAAGCAGATTCCCACCTACAAATGCTTAAAACCACCAATTCCTATTGACCTGATAATGCAGGACTTATCAGGCCAAAGCGAAGCTTAGCGTACGCAGCGTTCCGTTTCTTGAGGTGACCCCTAGCGAGTTCCTATCAGAAGAGTCAAGGATGACGAAGGATATAGCTGCACCAAGCTTACCGCTGATTAGGCTTCCTCTGAATCCAACTCACTGAACAGCTCATTGAGCGACAGATAGATCGTGGTATCGGCAACTTCGAACCGTTCCTTGCGTACCCAGTTTCCGGTAGAACAATCCCAGCCTTCACGGGTCTTCGGATCGATGATCCAAATATTCGGCACCTGAAATTGGATGTAATCCTGGATCTTCTCTTGGGCCTTGATGTGGCGGTCCTCCGGCGAGAGAACCTCTATGGCAATAAGCGGGGGTCTAGTGAAGACCTGCTCGACGGGAGTTTCGCGGCGGAACACGCTGACGTCAGGAATTCTGTAACGAGTCGGCGTGAGACGAGTGCGCTGCTCCTGGATCGAACGAACACTCCAATCTCTGCTTCGGGTGTGAAACCAGAAGGTTATCGCCCTCTGGACAACATTGTGGTCGTACTCACCCACATTTCTCTCCTCTAACTCACCATCCACATATTCGCGGTCGGGCCGGTAGGTTGTGTGGAGATATTCACTCACCGGTATCTGGGTTGCTGAAGCCATAGATTTATCTCAACTTCTGCATGGATTTTAGCAAACAACCTCGCACGCGTTGTGCCAATCAGCTTCAATTTCTGCCCCATGAGCGTCCAGCATATAGCGTATACGCATTCCACACTCCGGCAACGGGTTGTTCCTTCCACACCCATCTCGGAACTTCGTTGCGCCTCGCCCGTTGCCGCAAGGACGTCAGCGCCCAAATCGCCAACCAGCAACCACCATCTGCGACCTCACATCTCGAGCCCTATTGGCGCCCAATCAGCTGCGCGAGCTGCCGATCTTGCATTTTTCTTTATTTGCTTGACAATAATTCTCAACTAAACATATGCTCTCCACTTGAAATTAGAGGCCGCCTGTTATTGATTTTAGGACGAGCCTTTGGGATCTCAGTTTCGCTGGACGCGAAGTATGTTAGTCCGATAGTAATGATGCGCTTGAGAAGGTTTAGCCCCCTCAGTGCGTCTTGCTGATTCACTTCCTCCCACTTTCAAGCCCATTCTCCATTTTAGAGTTCCCGTCTCTAAAGCTGTGAACTCATTTTTCTCAGAGAGGAAACAGACGAATGGCAACTCACTCCGATAGGTTCGTAAAAATTCGGCAGATCATTGAAATCACCGCCAACCTCGCACTGATTACCGCAGTCGTTGTTGGTCTAACCGTTTTCCTGCGTCATCCGAGTTCAGCGAATGTAGGCAACATTGCAAACATCAACGCACCGCTCAGCCAGAACCCTCCGGTTGGGACGAAGATCGATTTACCGGGAATCGATTGGAGAGCCCACAAGGCCACTCTTGTTGTCGCTATATCCAGCGCTTGTCATTACTGCGTGAATAGCACGCCTTTCTATAGTCAAATAACCCATTCAGCTCACCACGCCCCTGTTGTTATCGTGATGCCGCAAGGTCAGGAAGAGGCAAGGGCGTTTCTACAGCAACATTCAATCACTCCCAACAATACCGTTTCCACAGACCTCGCGAATATCCAGGTCCAAGGGACTCCAACCTTGCTTCTCATCTCTTCATCGGGAACTATCACCCGATCATGGGTTGGCGAGCTTACGGAAACGCAAAAGAAACAGGTTATCGATGCGCTAAACCAAATCTAACCGGAGGGTTAGTCCTGTGAAGCTAATTATTCGTTGCGCGTTGGCTATCGTCGCCGTCTTTGTCTGCTTCGTTCTTGTCAAAAAGAACGACGGGGTCTATGCACAAACATTCTCTGATACATGTGGATCTGAAGAAAACGCCTGTCTTGGGAACGGTGGCGGAAGTAGCTGTAGTTCTCAGTACACCAATTGTATTAATGTGCGGCAGTCTAATTGCAACACCAACAGCACACCTTCGTGTAAGGTCAATTACGTCGATTCCGGACCCGCATGCGTAGCTTCTTGTAATCCCAATTGCGGATGCGTGTATCCTGCACCTGAATGCCCGGTTCCGATCTGTAACCAATACGGAAGTGGCTGCATCTGGACGTGTGACAGTCCAGTCATTGTCGACGTCGAAGGTAGGGGCTTTCACCTTACCGATGCGGCAGGAGGAGTTCTTTTTGATTTCTCTGGTACCGGCCAAAAGGAACAGGTGGCCTGGACAAACCCAAAATACGGAAATGCGTGGTTGGTCCTGGATCGAAACGGCAATGGGACAATCGACAACGCCACTGAGTTGTTCGGAAACATCACTCCTCAGCCTCAGAGTGCAACTCCAAACGGTTTTCTTGCCCTAGCGGTTTATGACTCGCCATCAAACGGTGGCAATGGCGACGGTTATATCACCCAGGATGATCAAATCTATTCTCAACTACGGCTTTGGACAGATACGAATCACAACGGCATTTCTGAGCCAGATGAACTGAGAACACTTGCCGCAGCCGGAGTAAAAAGCATCTCGTTGAACTATAGGGATGGATCTCGACGGGATCAATACGGCAATGTGTTTTTCTATCGAAGCCATATCCAAATGGAGTCTTTATCGGATTTCGACCATTTGGTCTATGATGTGTACCTTGTTGGCGTAAATGGAAATTAGGTACTCGGGGTAGTCGGCGGTATGAATAAGTTGCGAGGCGGTTATGCGGATTTGATCGCAATGGCACTTTTATGGACTTGGAGCGTCGTTGCGTTGGGGCAAGCTACATCTCCGCCTTCGGAAATTCCCACTATCCGTGTGACCACCGATTTGATCCAGGTTCCAGTTCTCGCGCTGAGGCCACCTTTTAGAACGACGTCCGGACTTACTCGCAGTAATTTCAGTGTTCGCCTGGATGGGGGACCTCCCTTTCAGCCCAGCTATGTGCGGCAGCAGGGAAATGAGCCAATTGGTCTTGGTATTATGGTGGTCGCAGATACGGGCGAACCGGAACTGTTGTCGAGAGGTCTTCAGGTTGCATTCCAGGATTGGCCATCAGATCTCTTGAATGGTGCAGATCGACTATCTATCTATATCTCGGCATGCCACTTGGTCCGGTCATTAAACAGCGCACCTGGCGACCTCACCCAATGGCGCGACCTTATCGTTAAAGCTGCATCGTTTTCTAACTTTCAGACAGCACTTGAGGGAGGAAAAGCCTGTAGTCGACCATCGATAGAGGCTGTGTTAGAAGCGGGCATATACCAGATTGCAAACACCGCGCAATGGAACGTCCTTCTTCTCATCGTGAGTGGAGAACGGTCGGCCGATCTTAATTTACTCCGAAGAGTGCAGGCGATTGCAGCAATGAAAGGTGTAACGCTGTTTGCGATCAAGTACCTTCAGCGGGGCAGCTTTCCGGTTGCCGTCTACTCAGAAAAAGAAGGTCTGAACGTTTTTGTTAGCTCCCTGGGTGGCATAAGTGTTCCTTCGTCATTTGAAGATCTGGGCGAGGTAACTGAGACCATCATCAGGGACATCCGACAGCGTTACATCCTTAGTTTTCCGCGACCAGGGAACGGGAGTGCGGGCGCTCACCGCCTTGAGATAAAGACAAACTCCAGAGGCGTGATTGTCCGATCTTCTGCCGCATCGGCACCAATTCTTGACAGCACTCCCTGCACCGGTATCACTGGCTCTTCGTTGTGTTCTGAGCAGAGGCCACAATACGGCACTAGCAAGCCTCCGGAATAAAATCATGTTTAAACGAACCAGTCTATTCATCGCGATCGCTGCCACTCTGTTTTCATCTTCGCTCCATCATGAGATTGCCCGCGTAACCGTAGAGAATGTACATCCAGTTCATTGCGAACGGTTCGGAAGTGCAACGAATCTTCCCCTTCTCATCTTGCTTCACGGTGTGAGCGGTCCCAGTTCGTTTTACAGAGAGCAGGCAGATTTCTTCGCCAGGCATGGATTCCGAGTAGTGTTGCCCCATTATCTGGAAGGGGGTCATGGCCCTAATGCGACTGATGAGAACTACGACGCATGGGTAGCCGCTGTACGTGAGGTCATGTACGAATCAGACTCCGCCAAAGGGGGCCGACCGCCAGCGACGGTCATAGTCGGATATTCCCTTGGAGCTTCAGTAGCATTAGCCCTCGGTAGCCAGGGACAAGGGCCGGATGCCATCGCAGAGTTCTACGGGAGTCTTCCGGATAAATACTTCCGTGATCTGAAGGACATGCCTCCACTGTTGATTCTTCATGGTGAGCTCGACAAGGAAATCCCTGTCTATAACGCCCGTCAGCTCTCCCAATTGTGCTCAGATGCGGCTCTGAAGTGCGATATGCACATTTATCCAACCGAGGCACATGGGTTTACTCTCGAGAATCTCAAAGATGCCGATCAACGAACACTTCGATTTTTCTCTCAGATTGTTGCGCGTCGAAGCGCTCCTTTCGAGTAAAGTCCTAGCCCATCGCTCCCTACAGCAATCCCGCCCCGTATGTTATCAAGAGATACACCGATGTCCGCTGATGATGTTTGCCATCGGCGAGTCTTGTCCCGTGATTTTCCTTGGTGAATTGCACCTGGACGCCGCGCTCAGTCATATCCACCTTATAGACAGTGGCGGCATCATGAGCGTGTTAGGCAAAGTGTTGATGGAAACCACCATCCTCTACATGGTCACACAGGGTCCTTATTGCGCTTATGGCGACTCTACTGCCGGCTAGATCTGCTAGCAGGGTGAATCCGATTGTGGCGTTGCGATGCGAGTAAGACATATCTGCGATTGTTAGTAGGCATTGTCATGCCAAAACGTTCAGCGAGGCTCATCCTAAACTCCGTCCGCTTCGAGGTCTAAGCGAGTCGTCGACGATTCAGAAGCTGACGGCGAATGAAATCTGTCGAAGCCGCGATCGCAAGATTTTTGACGTTCGCTGAGATGACTCGGGAACAGAGTCCGAGGATTCCCGTGGTACCGGCAACATTGACACCGGCGGCCAATTGGTCACAGCCCAAGAAGCACCGGCTCATCAGGGTCGCATTCCGGCCGCCCAATGAACAGCTACTCTCGCCTCGTCGTCTTGCAATTCTGAGAAACTCGAATTCGTCGAGGTACCAATGTTGGTTTGGCGCAACCAGGTGCATGATTATTTCCCATCGGATATTTCCGACTGGAGACTGTCATGTGTTGCTTTCAGAATTATCTGGCGTAATGTTTCAGAATTATTTGGCGTAGTGTGGGGCATCCGCTTCGGCACCATCCAGAGAATGCCAGGAACCACTATGACTACGGTTTCGCCGAAGAATTAGGCACTTACCCTGCGAGTCGAGCATCATCCGCTTCTCACGCTCGCCCTTCAACGTGATTCGTCCGGACTCAGTGATTGCGCCAGATAATTCTGAAACACTACGCCACTCAGTGATCAAAGCTACAGCCAAGACCTACCGCCCCTCTCGTTGCTGGATGGTCGCGACGTCGAGCTCGACAGCTAAATCGGCTTTGAGCTACAGAACCACATCAATTCTCTTTGGCGACCCGTCTCCGGCAACAGTAGTTATGACTTGGGTGACAACATCTACCCGTCGAATGCGATTAGCCACATAATCGGCGATATGGAGGTTGCCACTTTCGTCTGCGGCCAGTCCCGATGGACCATCCAACTGCGCGTGAGTGGCGACACCTCCATCACCGGAGAACCCACGCTGGCCAGTACCCGCGTACGTAGAAATAATTCCATGCCTGTCGATGCGACGAACCCGAAAAGAGTCTTCAACAAAAAAGATATTCCCTTCCCGATCACAAGTAAGCGCATTCGGATAACTAAGATTCGCATTGTTTGCAGGTCCATTATCGCCAGTAGATCGGCACTCACCGATTCCAGCAATGGTACTGATGTACTGAGTTTTAGAATCAATCTTTCGAATCCTACAGTTCTGAGAATCAGCTAGAAAGATATCTCCATCAGAGTTAACCGCAACTCCCATCAATCCATTAAAAGCTGCTTCAACAGCAGGTCCGCCGTCGCCTACCAATCCTTTTCTCTCAACGCCTGCCACGACATGCGTCCCCTCAGGCGTCCACCGTAATAGCTGATTCCCTCTTGTCCCCAATATGCCACCAGAATTATCAATCGCAATTGAAGAAAAGATCGTTTCGTCAGAATCATTTGTGTGTAAGGACGCCAGTTTTCCAGTAGAACTATCCAGCTTACTAATTTCTCCGCGGGTGTCAGTTATAAACAGGCTGCCTGTTTTGTCCGTAGCTATTAGATTTTCATTCCCGACCCCTCCGTATTTCGGAGGTGTGCTCATCGTTGTGATGGTCCCATGTAAGATATCGAGACGAATTATCTTGCTTCCCACTACCTCACTGACATACAAGAAACCCGATTGATCGCAAGCAATTCCGCGGGGAGCGTTGATGCTTGTCTGCAAGGCCAGCGATTCTGCCGAGATGGATTGTGTAGGAGCCTGTGCCGATAACGCAAGTGTCCCTGCACCTAAGTTCATAAATATAGATGTCAACGTAATGAGTAAAAGACTAGGATTGTTCATTGTGTAAAACTGTTGTATCCCCGATTGGCAGAGTGCATTGATTACCTGGCTATTGTTTGTGATTGTGATGGAAGGGTATGTAAACTCGGGGGTGTCCGTCAGAACCTCTGCAGAAGTCGCTTTCAGCTGAAAGCCTAGTTGCGCATTGTGCCTTATCGATCGAAACTCACTGCTCCTTGCGAGCTGATCATTACATCAAGACTCTCATAATCTTTCTGAGGGCGATCGCAAGCAAAGCCGGCCCGCGCTGCGATCGCATGAATATACGCGTAGCTCAACTCTTCCTTAATTTGGTTCAGGGGTAAAGGCAAGTGCTCTCCAATCGCAACATTCTATCTCGTTCATCAAACGTTAGTTACGGCTATTTTTCTCGAATCTCTTTTGAAACCATCGCTAGCAATGCCGTTAGAAGTCTTCACAAGCCCAAGTTGTCGTTCACTGCGATTTCGATATCCTGTTCGGAGCCAAGATAACGCTCGGTGGTCTGGATCGAGGAGTGGCCGAGCAGGAACTTGATCTGCTCCAGATCCCCGCCATTCTTCCGGCACAGTTTGGCACAAGTACGGCGGAGGTCGTGGGCGCCGAAGTGCTCGATGCCGATTTGCTTCGATGACTGTTCAACTATTGACCAGACGGCCCAGTCACTTAGGGTATCGCGGTTGACCTTCTCACTCTTTGAGACCGAACGCAACAGCCGGCCATCTTCGATTGCGGCCGCGGTCATCCAGGCGCTGATCCCGTGCTTGACCCAGATCGGGATGGCCACGGTGCGGATGCGCCGGCCTTTGCCCTCGAGGTCGGCCAAGACCCATCGCCCCTCTCTTTGCTGGATGGTTGCGACGTCAAGCTCGGCCAGCTCGTTCCGCCTGAGGGCGCAGCCAACCAGAAGCGCCAGGATCACGTAGTCGCGCTTCCCTTTCAGGGTGGAGCGGTCGGGAACGGCCAGCAACTCCTTGGCCTGCTCGCGGTTCAGCCAGTTCCCAAGCCGGGTTCCCTTCTGGCTGATGTTGGGGACCTCGGTCAGGGTCGCGGCCTCCTCGGCCCCGAGCATGCCGTTCTTCCGCGCCTCTCCGATCATTTTGCGGACGGCGGAGAGCCGAACGTTTATAGTAGAGGGCGAGAGCGACTCCATGCCTGCCCGCCACTCCATTAATAAAGACCGGGAGAGAGGTCGGCTGGCACAGAAGGCGAAGAGATCGTCGAGGGCTTTCCCGTAGTTGCGCTTGGAGTGGGGCGACGGGACAGTGTCGAGGACCATCTTGCGCAGCAAAGCCTGGGCCGGGGTGAGGGCGAGAGGCTCCCCTTCCCTGCTTTCCGATTGGACAGGCGCCAAAACGAGGTCAGAAGTCATGATATGATTTTACCCCTGACAAGTGACATTGTCGTTGCATATAAAACTATAATAATCAGCTACTTGCGAAATAAGAAGATTAAATTAGCTCGTATCGATGTCGGAAGATCCGAGACTGACGAACGGAGGCCTGTTCCAGAACTTGTCGATTACGACCACTCCGATGGTGTCGGAATCCAGAAGGCAGTTACATCATTTAGGGCTACCCTCTACCGCATCGTCTGTCCTAAAGTTCAGAACCTCAGGATGTCGAAAGGTTTGACTTTGCATTTCCAGAAGGTGCCGCAGAGCCTGAGTTCATTGAGAAGAATGACTGCCACTAAGAGAGGCACATAACCCGCTTCCTTCCGCGTGGTGTGACCGACGCTCCACAATTGTGAGGGTCCATTAAGGGTCCAATAACGGGAAAAATCTATGCATTCTGCTGTGTCTCAGCGCGGTTGGTATCGTGCAATTTCAATGAGTTGCTTGACATTGCCGAAATGGCATAACAGAGGTCGCGGGTTCGATCAGAACAACAACTCTTACGATTAGGCCACGTCAACCGCTAGTCCCAAAGAAAACGAGAGTGATAGCAAATTCGGTGCATTGCAGGCCCCCGATAGAAATTGATGGCAGACATTTCGACAGCTGATTGGGCAAGGGTCAGATTCCAGGTTTGCTTATCGAATGATGGCCTGGGGCCTTAGCAGTCATCCAGCTTCGATCCGGTTACCGAAGGGATGAGCTTAGCTAGATGGTCCTTCGTTCTCTCATGCTTACCCTCCTGGCCACTCCTTACCCATTCCGCTCTTTTCCGGCAATAATTAGAGCGATATGTCTAAACAGCAATTTCAAACCGAAGTTTCCCAGCTCCTACAGCTGATCGTCCATTCGCTTTACTCACACCCCGAGATTTTCCTTCGCGAGCTCATCTCCAACTCCTCGGACGCGCTCGATAAGCTACGCCACCTCACCCTCACGGAAGACAGCTACAAGGCCCTCGTCGGCAACGGCATCGATCCCCCGCGCATCGACCTCGAGCTCAACGAAGACGCCAAGACCATCACCATCTCGGACACTGGGATCGGCATGAACGAGGAGGACCTTGTGTCGCATCTCGGAACTATCGCACGTTCGGGAACCAAGAGCTTTCTCTCGCAGCTCTCTGGCGACCAACGCAGGGACTCCAACCTCATCGGCCAGTTCGGCGTCGGCTTCTACTCCGCCTTCATGGTCGCCGACAAGGTGGAAGTCATCTCGCGCAAGGCTGGTGAAGACAAGGCGTGGAAGTGGATATCGGACGGCAAGACCGGCTTCGAGATAGAGGCTGCCGAACGTGCCTCAGCCGGAACCACCGTCCTCCTCCACCTCAACGAAGAAGGTGGGCAATACGCTAACGGCTACCGGCTCCAGGAGATCGTCAGGAAGTACTCCAACCACATCGCCTTCCCCATCTTCCTCACCCACGACAAAAGCGAGTGGAACGCCGAGAAAAAGGAGTCCATTAAATCCCGCGTCACCGAACAGGTCAACGCCGCCTCCGCCATGTGGCAGCGTTCCAAGTCCGAGCTCACCGATGACGACTACAAGGAACTCTACAAGTCCCTCACCGGTGACTGGGAAGACCCGCTCCTCTGGTTCCACACCCGCGCCGAAGGCACCCTTGAGTACACCACTCTCTTCTACATTTCCGCCAAGGCCCCGCTCGATCTCTACCAGACCGACTACAAGACCGGCGTCAAGCTCTACGTCAAGCGTGTCTTCATTATGGACGACTCCAAGGAACTCCTCCCGCAATACCTCCGCTTCGTCCGCGGCATCATCGACTCCGAAGATCTCCCGCTCAATGTCTCACGCGAGATCCTACAGCAGAACAAGGTCCTCACCAGCATCAAGACCGCCAGCGTCAAAAAGATCCTCTCCGAACTGAAGTCCCTCTCCAGCAGCAATCCCGAGAAGTACGCGCAGTTCATTGCCGAGTACAATCGCCCACTCAAGGAAGGTCTCTACGGCGACTTCGCCAACCGCGAGACACTGCTTGAACTCATCCGATTCAAGTCCAGCAAGGTTGATGGCCTCACCTCGCTCGCGGAAGCCAAAGCACGCATGCAACCCGAGCAGAAAAGTCTCTACTACATCACCGGTGGCACTGAGGCTCTCCTGCGGAACTCTCCCCTGCTCGAGGTATATAAGAAAAAGAACCTCGAAGTTCTCATCCTCGACGACGACATCGACGAGATCGTCTTCTCCATGATCGACAAATATGGTGAAACCGACCTCAAGGCAGTCAACAAGGGCGCAGCCAGCGACGACCTCAAGAGCGAAGCCGAGCCCGAGAAGGCCGAATCGCTGAAGCCTCTCCTTGAAAAACTCAAGGCCACCCTGGGAGACGCCGTCAAGGAGGTTCGCATCTCGACACGCCTCGCCGACAGCCCCTCCGTCATCGTCTCCGACGAAGACGAGCCCTCTGCCCGCATGCGCCAGATGATGCAAGCCATGGGCCAGAAAAACCTTCCCGAGCTGAAACCCACGCTCGAGATCAACCCCGATCACGAGATCATCAAAAAGCTCCTCATGAAATCCGACGACACAACAATACAAGACGCCGCATGGCTACTCTTCGACCAGGCTCTCCTTCTCGAAGGCGTCCCTCTCAAAAACCCAGTCACCTTCGTCCAACGTCTCAATCGTGTGCTTAACCAATCCATCTAGACCAAAATCGCCTCCCCAGACGGGGGGAGGCGATCCTTCGATGCTTGCTGACTGCTGTTGATGAATTGCAAACCGGTTGAGACTCTTGTCGAACACCGATTGCTGCTTGCGCACAAGATGAATCGCTTCGACATGGCCGTGGAATCAGTTCTACAACCAGTTCGAGGTTAGCGTAGGCGTGTCGCATAAGAGCGTGATGCCCGCTAACACCCACCCGGCATACCTGCATAAATCGCTAATTTGACGAATTCATACTTTCGTTTCGCCTGTAGTCAACAATTGAGAATTGTAGTTGCCGAAAAGACGGGCGGTCTCAACCGGTCGACTTTCTGGGAACGTCAGCTTATCCACTTTCAGCGGCAGTCCTTATCACACTTTGCATCGAGCACCATGTCGAGGATGGTCATATAGGTGGGCTCGGTAATTTTGCGCGACTCGTCCTGGTCGATGTTCACCTTGTGAACGACGAGCAAATTCCAAAACGGAAAGGCTGTGATGTACTGGCCGTTCGCTCCCATCGCCGAGAACGCGCCCTGCCAAGGGCCCGATGCGATGTTTCCTGGATAGAGCGGCACATCCCACGCCCACCAAAGCATGCCGTAGCCCCAACGTCCGGTCCAGCCTTCCGCCTTCAGCTCGTTGCGGTCGGAGAAGTGGGTAGTAGGGTAGCCTACATTCGAGAAATTGCAGACCACCACGACGTCGTCACCAGCCCGACCCTGATCCCACCGGTGATAGACAAGCACGTTGTCGGCGAAGACCGGCAGGATGTGCAGATTTGCCCCCTGCAGCCCGCGGGTGTTGTTGAACCAGTTGCGCCGCAGGTGGATCATGTTGCGATACAGTCTGGTGATGCCGACGAAGGTCGTCGCCATCGTCCAGTCGATCTGCGCCGGCTGGGGTCCGCCATTGGGGAACGGCTGCCAGGCCAGGAATTCCTGCCCTTCAAAGATCATCGGAATCGCCGGCGCTGTCATCACTACGGCCGCGGCCAGCGTCGAGCGCTTCTTCGACTCCCAGCTATCGGACTGTCCCGGATGAATGAGGTCCGGCAGACGGCCACCGCCCCCGCTCGGATCGTCCTTATCGTGGTTCTCGGTGTACACCACACACTTGAACGCATTCGGCCCGCTCAGCGCGTTCAGCGAAAGCAATGCCAAAGTTCTCGGTTATCAGCTGGACCACCTCGAGCGGGCTGAGGTAGTGATGCAGTTCCACCGCCGAAATGCCAGCGTATCCCGCTTCAAGCACTCGCTCGTAGACTGCCGGATGCGATTTCCGGGGAAAGATCATCCACCCGACATCTCCCAGTTCCCGGACCGAAACGCTCCTGTTCCGTGCGGCAGGATGGTCGACGGGCATCGCTACGCAAAGTGGGGCTGTAGCAATCTCCACGTTTGTCAGGAGAGGATTCTCGGACGGCTGGGCCAGGTCGAGAGCAAACATGCTTTCCATCCGAAGTCTCAAGTTTGGGTACAAGGGGAGCTGCACGCTCAGGATGCAGGAAATGAGCTTGGGATCAACATACGGGCTGTGCCCTATGGTGAGTACAGGTTGGACATTGTCGTGTGTCGCGCGCGCAAGTCTCACAGCCTTTTCGAGCAATGCAGAGGCATCCGATTGTGAATAGGTTCCGTCAACTCGTTCGCCTCCGTCGTCACAATGGAGAAGGTGTCCAAGGGAGCGCGATTGCTCCCGCGACGTGGTCGCCACTCGGAGAAGAGGCCTGCCAGGGCATAAGGTGCACCATCCGGCATCTCAAATTTCTAAACCGACCTGGAACCGGCCGTCGGCTCCTTGGGTGACTTTACCGCAGTGGAGATATCTCTAAACAATCCGTGCTCCCCGGGCTCAATAGGAGGCGGCTGCGGAAGACCTGGGCGCTGTAACCACTCGTAGAATCCATCCACCGGAATGAGACAGCGGGTGTGCTGGAAAGGTCCCTTCCATATTGGCTTTTCAAGAATGCTCTCGGCACGTGCGTTCGTCGTAGAGAAGCTTTTGAAGCCATCGGGATCCGCTATTTTCGCGGGAACAAGGCCCCAACGCATCATCACAAGCTCTCTCTCGCCATCTTCTGCGCTTGAACGAATGACGAGCTGAAACGTCGAAGGGACGATATTGAAGTCCGGTGACAAGGCGAGGTCTGGAGACAACTTACCCAGCTTAAAGGCCTCCGCAATATGCTGTTTGTCAGATCGGCGATAGTAGCGGCCACACACAAATAGATACTCTAATTAGGATTCAGCTTAGCACTCAGTGAGATGCGTTTTGGCATCGAAGGATCATGCCCAAAAGCGCCTCACCACCGCGTCCAGCCGTCTTTATCTAGGCAATGGAGTGCCTGCCCGTTCCAAAAGTTCCCGAAGGGCCTGAGTTGTCACTTTCAGAGTAATTTGGCGTAGTTCTTCGGAGCTATTTGGCGTAGTTTCCTTCGATTCGCTGTGACGTTCGCCTGAGGGACGTCAAGCCGTGCGACTGCGGTTCGCATTCACATTCAAGTAGTTTTGCCATGAACATTGCACTCTCTGGCCGGCGCTGACGAACCGTCTTCTTTCCCCGTGTCATTAGTCGAGCTGATCAGATACGCCATATAACGCTAAAACGTTACGCCAAATAGCGATCAAAGCTACACCCCAAGGCTGTCCTGAGGAATGAAGTTCCGCCTTCCGCTCGCGCACTTGATTCGCTACCCAGGCTTAGATTGCCCCCGGTGACAGCAATGTTGGGTTTACCCCAACGGAGAATGAACTTCCGGACAGTCAGATTCCCGAGCGATGTGCGAGACCAGCCTGAGTCTTGAAAAGGCGACGATAGCCGAAAGGGGTGATGCCAGTATGCCTTCGAAAAACATTTGAGAAATGCGCCTGATCTGCGAAACCAGTTCCGTGGGCGATTTCTGCCAATGAGGATTCAGTCTCCCTGAGTTGCTCTTTTGCGAGATTCACGCGATATTCCCTCACATACTCTCCGGGGGTGAGGCGAAACCAGCGCTTGAACTCCCTTGACAAGTGAGCAGGGTGAACTCCTACGGATTGCGCGATTCCCTCCATGGTCGAAGCTTCCTTCGCTGTGTCACGCAGCAGATCCTTAGCCTGCTCAAGCCAATACGGTGGCCTGCTCCCCCCGTCCTTTTTCCTGCGATGAGCAAACCCGATTGTGCTCATGAACAGTCCTTCAAGGACGATTTCTGACAACGAGTCGGGGTTCATTAATTCGCACAACATCTGAGCCCGGAGTTGCCGAGTCTCTTTGGCTTCGAAACCAATCGAAGTGGACAACGGCAGGCCCGATTGACGGACTCGATCCAGAAAAGCCGGGCTGAATTCCGCTGCAAGAAACGTGGTAGCACAAGGAAACGAATCCCGTTGCAATCGCTCCGAGGGAATGAAAATTCCAGAGTTTTGCCTTAGATCAACAGTTCGGCTTCCCAGCCGCTTGGCACAATGACCAGTTTCGACGAACACCACAGAAGCCTGCTCATTGCCATGCCATGAAGAGAGCATACCGCCGTCGTAATTGATCCTGCGAACAGCAATCTCGTCGAAGGACCAACTCTGAAGCATTGTCCCATAGTGCTGGCCGGCAGGCAGAATCTTCGACATCCGAACTCCTCTCCTCAATAGCGTGCAAGAATGCAAAGCGCTTTCAATACCTGTTTTTTGGGATGAATCATGCTGTAAAAGATGCAAAGCTGACCAAAGGCGATCTTATGACTTCTTTCAGTAACTCTGTTGTCGAAATTCCCGACGCTGAGCACTCCCCACCGGTTGATAAAAACAAAAAAGCTAAGGGATTTTTGCAGTTCTTCCTATTCGCAATTGTAATGGCTACGATCTTGATCGGATTGAAGGTGGCGCTCACCAAAATACCCGCCACGGCACTCCTTCTGCGGCAGGCACAAACGGGAACAATGACGATCCCGCTAATGCTCACGATAGACGGTATTGGGTTCACGGCTGTGATCCTCTTCAACGTCCTCGCTTCGAGAATCCAGAATGTTCCCTTCAGTTCCTTTGGGCTTCCGGTTAATGCCATATCTGGTAAACGACTTTCTCAAGGGTTTGCGTGGGGAATTCTGATCGCTTCGTTGGTGATTGGCGTCACGTTCCTGCTTGGTGGGCTTCGCTTTGAGGGCTTTGCGCTGAGTACAGCAGAGTGTTTCAGGTACGGATTTATCTGGGTATTGACTTTCATTGTGATTGCTCTTTTCGAGGAAACTTTATATCGCGGATACGCGCTTCAGTCGCTGAGTGCGGCACTTGGCTTTTGGCCGGCGGCAATCCTGCTCTCCGCTTTATTTGGAGGGCTCCACCTCCTGAATCCCGGAGAGACTCTTATAGGGGCGCTGGACGTAATGTCCTATGGACTAGTCGCGTGTTATACGCTGAGGCGGACTGGAAACCTCTGGTTTGCAGTAGGACTACATGCTGCTTGGAACTTTGCCCTCACGGTGCTCTACTCAGTGCCAGGGAGCGGGATGCAGGCCAAAGGTCATCTTCTACGAGCGAGTCGCTCTGGCGCGCCTTGGCTGACAGGAGGATCGGATGGCCCCGAGGGAAGCATTATTGGTCTTGCGGTTCTAGCTGCTTCGTTCTTCGCTTTCAGGATCATCTTTCAAGCGCGAGATTCACACAGGGAGCATGTGGCGTAACTTGAGTTGCTACCTCGTCACCATTGCGGTGGCGAAACTTTCTCGATGAGCGAATCCGCTTGCCGGTTATTAACTTCAAAATCGGTCCGAGTAGATATGCCACGAAGAACCCGCACACTCACACAGCTGCCGAGCTCCACAATATGACTTGACTCACCTTGCTGACCTCGCCGCAGATCGCTGGATCGTTCGCATCGCACACTTCTCCCTCCCACAGTCGAGGAGCGATCAGGCGCGAGCCCGGGTTTTGACCAAAGCACCAAATGGAGACAGGGAGTTCTTGGCGCCCGATACTTCTGAATCATGGTCAGGACTCGCTGATGACTGGAGATCTACCTATGGCAAAGAGTAACGTTGAAAAGGTCTTGACCGTTTTTGCCGGCATCAGCACCGGTGACGTAAACCGTGCAACTCAGTACGTCGACCGCAAACGGTTTTTACAACACAATCCTTACGCGGCCGACGGCGTGGAAGGGCTAACGAATTTTATCCGTCAGTCGCCGCGTAACGAACTCCAGCTGGCCGTGGTACGGGCATTTCAGGATGGCCCATACGTGGTTACTCAGGCGAAGGGGCAGCGGTCTGGGAAGGAAATCTTCTTCGACATTTTCAGGTTCGAGGACGGTTTGGTTGTCGAGCACTGGGCCTTTTCCGCCAAGGACGCTCCACCCAACCTGAGCAGGCACACCCAGATCGATGGACCAACCGAGGCCGAACACGTCGAGAACACAGAAAAGAACAAGTCATTGTTGCGCACGTACTACGAGACTTTTCACATCCGCGCGGATCACAGTCGAATCGAGCAGTACTTTACTGGGGGCCTTATGATTCGACACCAACCGGGCGTACGAGACGGGGTCGCGGAGTTCATGCGTGACGTAGAGGTGCTCATGCAGCACCGGACCATCGACGAGATCAAATTTCTGTTGGGACATGGGGACTTCGTGTTCATCGCCGCCAAGGGGAGTCATGAGGGCGAACCTTGCGTCTACGCCGACCTGTACCGCGTGCAGGACGAGAAGATTGTGGAGCACTGGGGCTTTCCCGAGATGGTTCCACCTAAAGAGTTATGGAAAAACAAGAACGGCATGCTGTAAGGTCACAGGCTTTTGTCTGTCTGTGCTTTTGCGGTTATCGCCTGGAGAAGGCCTTACGCTACGCGCGTTGCCGCAATGTAATCGCTCAACGCCTTTCGCGGTGGCTGCTATTGTGTGCGGATCGGTCGGAGTCCAGTGTTCTCCAACTGACACATCAATACCTCGGGGATATGCTGGGCACCAATCGCTCTACCGTCAGCTCGGCAGCCGCGCAGCTGCAAAGCGAGGGTCTCATCGAATACTCCAGAGGCAAGGTCACAATTACCGACCGAAGTGGGCTGGAGGCACGGTCGTGCGAATGAAACCTCAGCACTTTCGGCGCGGCTGCGCTGGGTGCGTAGCCTGTTCTATCAGGCTCCTGCCCTTGACCCGCTCGCGGTAGGCGGCAGCCTGTTGCTGCTCCTGGTTGCCGTCGCGCTGGCAGCCATCGTGCCCGCCCGACGCGCAGCATCGACTGACCCGATGCGCGTACTGAGAACGGAGTAGAAGCTGTCGATGGATTTGGATGCGCATTCTGCTCAGCCGCTTGACCTACCTGCATAGGTACGGTTTAGGAGGATTTAGACTATTTTCGACCGTATGATGGTCGTGTATTGGTCGCGCCGAGCCAACGTTCCATCACTGGTTCGGACACATGGAATCTCAATTGAAGGCATCGTCGTTCAATAAGTGCTAAGGCCTGTTCTCGCCAATTGAGCGCAGCTTTCGGATTTCCCATGATACAAGCCAAACAACGCGCCAAGACTCAAGTAGAATTGTCCCAACGCAAAAGAAATCGCTATCCATATACGTTGCGGCAGAAGTCTTACGCACTCCTGGAGCCAGCCATGAGCAAAGTGTTTCTAGGCCTCGGTCTTTTCTGCCTATGGACATCCGCGTTTGCACAGCAAGCGAATCCGGACCTCATCCTCTTCAATGGCAAGGTCTTCACAAGCGTTGCGTTGGAGCCTTACGTTGAAGCGCTGGCTATCCGCGGAGATCGCATTGTCGCGACCGGAGATACGAAGACGGTTCGGGCCATGGCCGGCCCGCATACCAGCCAGATTGACCTTCACGGTAGTACAGTCATCCCTGGGATCAACGATGCTCATCACCATTTCCAGCTTGAACCCGCGAACGCGATCGATGTGGATCTCAAAACGCAGGATCCGACATGGAAACAGGCCAGCGATGGGATCACGGCAGCGATATTGCGGTCGTCTGCAAACAGCCTGATCAATCTGGAGATCGGGGAGAAGATCTTTCAGGATGTGTCTGTCAACAGGGATGCCCTCGACAAGATAGCGCCACATAATCCCGTTATGCTGATGACGTTGACGGGCCATGGCTTCATCGTGAATACGGCCGCGCTTCGATTGTGCGGGGTCGCCGAGAACCAGCCGGATCCCGTCGGCGGACGCTTCGAGCGCGATGCGAAGGGCCGGTTGACGGGCACGGTACGCGAGTACGCGGGCCTGAACATGGAGCGAACGCTTTCCGACGCAGTGCCCGACGATGTCGCAGTTGCGCAGCTTCGACAGAGTCTCGAAGAAGCAGAGATGTTTGGCATTACCTCGATCCAGGAACTGTCGGCCTTTGCTGCTCCCGCTCGCGTCGTATCCCTGCTGGAAGCCGTCCCAACGCCGGTGCGGATTCGTGTTGTGCGTATGCCCGGGACCACCGCTGCGGGCCGGAATGTCGAAGAGGGCAAGGGCGTGCCGGTTCATCCCGCGCCTCTGATCACAGTGAGCGGAGAGAAGTGGATGGCAGACGGTGTGGGAATCGAAGGAACCTTCACTCCGCGCGGAGCCATTCACATTCCAGCCCCGCTCCCCCTGGATCCCGCGGTGCGCGATCTTCCACTTACGTTTCCAAAGAGCGAGCTTACAGCGATTCTGGGCGAGTCCCTCAAGAACAACGATCAGGTGCTGTTCCATCTTTCAGGTTACCAAGGACCAAAGGCGATCCTTGAAGGGATGGATCAGACCGGTGGCGCGGCGGTGTGGTCGGGGCGTCGCCTTCGTTTCGAACATGGGGACGGGGCGTTTCCAGATTTGCAGGATCGCATGAAGCGTTATGGAGTGATCGTCGTGCAAAACCCCTCACACTTGATGGGCGGAGCTGCGCTGGCTGCTGCCCCGCCGGGGACCGAGTTATTTCGCGAGTCACAGCCACTGAAGTCGTTGCTTGCAGCGGGAATACCTGTAGCGCTTGGATCCGATGGGCCCATCAATCCTTATCTCAACATCATGTTCGCGACCATTCATCTCGACCGGCCGTCTGAGGCAATCACGCGGGAACAGGCCGTGATCGCCTATACGCTTACTTCGGCCTATGCCGAGTTTGCGGAGAAGGAGAAGGGCTCGCTCGAGCCAGGTAAACTCGCAGATCTCGCCGTCTTATCTCAGGACATTTTCACCGTGCCGGCGGAAGACTTGCCGAAAACCATATCGGTCCTGACGTTGGTGGGCGGCAAAGTTGTGTATAAAGCGAAAGCCGCGAATGCCAACTGAAGGGTCGTTCACAATGCGGCCGTAAGGTCTGAATCTCAATACGTGATAGATCGCCGATGCACTCATCGAGGCTAACGGAGTCCATTTGTCGGAAGTAATATAGAGATCCTTCGACGGTTCGATTCCGTCCCTGGCTTCGGACCGCCGATCATCATCACTTCCCACACACCACCACCATTTGTAAGAACCATTACAAATCGTGAGGGTCCATTAAGGGTCCAGTAACAGGTGAAATATATGTGTTTGATAGCGTCACATAGCGGTTGGTTATCGTGCAATTTCAGTGAGTTGCATGACGTTGCCGAAATGGCATGGAAGAGGTCATCGGTTCGATCCCGATGTGAACATGCCTTGTCTCAAGCTGTAACCAGGAGCGTGGTCCATGATTGGAATGTGCAGCGGCGTGTAACGGCGGTGGTGGCCAGAGACGGGATCGAACCGTCGAAGCATCTCTACATTGTTTCCGGGAATCGACTTCCGGTATCTATCTTTCCTCGATGAGTGCATTGGCAATTTGTCACCCACTGAGAGCGAAGATTAGTGAAGAGAACAGCGTTCGCGCCAAACTATATGGATGAATTCGTAAGTTTGAATTCAATGTCATCGACTCCGCGAACCACCTCAACGCGCTTCATCTTTGGTTTAGGTTTGTTCAGGATCTTGCGAAGTTCCATAAGAGACGTAACGGTTCGGCCTTCAATGGCTGTGACTAGGTCACCCTTGCGAAAACCGAGATCCTCTGCTCGGCTACCCGCGGCGACGATATTGACCAGTAGACCTGGCACATCGGGCAGACCCACAGCTCCGCATTTTCGTCGGCGCGCGAGAATCGAGCAGCGTCATTCCAAGGTAAAGCTGGCGACCATTAGCCACTTCCTCCTCAAGGCTAACCAGCCACTTGCGTAACAAGGCTATAAGCTGCGTTCTTTCAACCCGATTCAACCCTGCAACCAAGCTATTTTCATTCTCAAGATGTTCAGGAATGACAGTTTCTAAGAGTTCCACGCCCTTAGGGGTCAGACTTACAAAAACAGATCGACGATCATCGCTGTCAGGTGTCCGTTCCACAAGGCCTTGTTTTTGAAGAGAATCGATCCTCAGACTCATGCTCCCGGATGTGCGGAATAGGCTGCGCATGAGTTCTCTTTGGGTCAGCTTGTATGGTTTGCCGTTGCGGCGAAGTGCGGCAAGTACGTCAAACGTGGCCCGTGAGATTTGAAACTCCTCGAATTTAGCCTCCAAGGCGCGATCTATATGCTCCATAATCCGGCCTGCCCTCCCGATGATCTCGACAGGAGCAAGGTCGTAATCTGGCCGCTCAACTTTCCAAAGTTGGACTGCTCGATCGACGTGGTCTGATGCCATGGCTTCTTCAATCTGATCTGATTGATTTAGCTTTGTCAAAAGCATCTTTGTCAAAACTTGCTTGACTTCAAGCAAACTTTTAGCATGAACTCTGAGAGGAGGGGGGAGAGATGGAAAGTGCGAGCGTCATGAGCAGCGATCAGAAAAAATTTGAAATCAGCTCCGAACATGGGAGGCCTGCTTTTGCAGCTGCAAAAGCGAAGCGCGCATTTCCAGTGCCAGCAATCTCTCGCCGCGCTTGCATTGCGGGTGGGGCAGCTATTGGTGCAGGTGTGCTGCCGGGTCAACAGGCTTTAGCGAAAGGCTTTGGAGGTGTCGATGGCCCCTCTCTCAAGGAGTACGACATCGCTGCGAATGGCATCTTCTTGCACGTAACTGAGCAAGGGGAAGGGCCAGCCGTTCTTTTCTGCCACGGGTTTCCGGACACTTCCTATACGTGGCGCAGACAGATGAAAGCCATCGCGTCAGCCGGATACCGAGCGATTGCTCCAGATATGCGCGGCTATGGACGCAGTTCAGCTCCGGAAGATGCAAGCTTGTATACGCCACTGCAAACGGCCGGTGACCTGGTTGGGCTGCTCGATGCTCTGAAGATTCCCAGCGCTGTCCTTGTGGGTCATGATTGGGGTGCAACTCATGCGTGGAATGCAGCTCTGATGCGTCCCGATCGATTCAAAGCGGTGTTCTGCCTCAGCGTGCCCTACGTTCCACGGGGCGATGCCAGCGTCTTCGAAAGAATGCGGAAGTCCGGCCATCAAAATGATTTCTACATGTTCGAACAGATCCGCGCCGAAGCCGACCAGATTTGGGCTGACGCTGCGGTCACCATTCCAGGGATTCTGTATTGGGCATCAGGTTCTGCTCCAGCCGACACGCGATGGAGTCCTATGGACCCTGCACGGAGCCTCCATCGTCCTGCTCCCGGACCTCTACCATCCTGGGTAGAACCAGATTACATCGAGCATAACGTTGCTGAATTCCAGCGTACCGGATTTCATGGTGGCCTGAACTACTACCGAGCGGCCGAACCGTACTTCTATTTGTCCGCCGCTTTTAGAGGCGCGAAGGTCACTCAACCTTCCTTTTACATGGTGGGAAAGGCGGATGGACTGAAAGAGCTCTACCCGCTGACCATGGACCAACTCCGCGTCGGGCTTCCCGGTCTCGTGGAAAGCCTCGAACTCGACAATGTGGGCCACTGGGTACAACACGAAGCCTCTGCCCAGGTAAGTGACCAACTCGTGAAGTTCCTGCGCGCGGTAAACCTGGCCTAACTCACCTGCAACGAATCGCTGAAATGTCTCATGACTAAATGAGGCCCGATGGAACATCGATAATGACGCGTTCTCAAAAGCCCAACCTAACTGTCCGCACCTTTAGCTCACCCCGCCACACAACGCTCTACCTGGAGGCCGGGCCAGTCGACGGGCCAGTAATGATCTTTCTCCACGGCTGGCCAGAGATCGGCCTGATGTGGCGCTCGCAGCTCGAAGCCTTCGCGTCCGAAGGCTGGCGTTGCGTTGCACCTGATATGCGCGGTTACGGCGGCTCCTCGGTACCCACAGCCTCCGAGGCCTATACATTAAAAGAGATCGTTGACGACATGGTCGAGCTTCACGACCATCTGGGCACGCGCCCGGCAGTCTGGGTTGGCCACGACTGGGGAAGCCCTGTGGCCGGGGCGCTGGCCGCGCATCACGCGGCACGAAGTCGAGGCGTGGTGCTGATCTCGGTCCCTTATTTTCCCGAAAGTTTTGCGCTGCCGAATCTGGTACCGCTTATCGATCGCCAACTCTACCCAGCCGACCAATATCCGGATGGGCAATGGGATTATTACCGTTTTTACCTGACACACTTCGACCAGACTATCGGCGATATGGAGGCGGATATCCCAGCGACTCTCGCATCACTGTTTCAACGTGGTAGTCCTGCGTCAGCGGGTAAGGTCTCACCTTCTGCTTTGCTCACGCAGAACGGCGGACGTTATGGATCGGCTCATCGAGCCCCGGCGACACCGCCCGACCCCACGCTCTGGTCACCCGCTGACTTTGACGCCCTGGTCGAAGTCTTCCGTACCACCGGCTTCCGTCCGGCCAACGCCTGGTACCTGAACGGCACCGCCAACATTGCCTACGCCCACACGGCGCCAGATGGCGGCCAGTTACGCCAGCCCGTATTGTTCGTCAACAGCGACTGGGACGCTATCTGCGACATCAATCGCAGCCGACTGGGAGAACCTATGCGCAGCAGCTGCAAGCACCTGTCTGTGATGAACATGCCAGCCGGTCACTGGCTGCCAGTCGAGAGCAAGATCGAAATCGTCCAGGCTATTCGGTCATGGCTCAAGACGAATAAGCTGTAGAAGATAGGGTTTACAAAGCCAAACTCAGAAAAGGAAGATAACAATGTCAACGACATCTACCGCCGTCGATACCTTAAGCCCATTCGCTTCTTGGAAATTCGAGCACGCAGCTATTCGAGTGCTAGATTTCGATACCCGGAATCGGAGACTTTAGAATCCTCTGCATTTGTCAGACAAGAAACTGGACGGATTCAGGAGGGCACGCCAACTCTGGTAGCGCCCGTTGTCGCGGATCGCGCGGTATGGTTGGTCAGTCTATTTGGATTTGGGGCCGGACCGGAGATAGAATTTGTCCCGTAAGCTTCGGATGTTGGCCCCAAAGGTAAATTCATGGCCGAGAATAAGACCAAACCCACAACCATCAGCGTTCCGGCGTTTCTCGAGGCATGCACTGATGAGGCGCGACGCACAGACGCCAAGGCTCTCACCAAGCTTATGCAGAAGGTCACCGGCAACGTGCCCGCAATGTGGGGACCGTCGATCATCGGTTTCGACAGCTACCACTATACCTACAAGAGCGGGCGCGAAGCCGATATGCTCATCGTCGGCTTTTCGCCGCGCAAGGCCGCAAACGTCTTGTACGGCACGATAGGCTTTGATGGCGCTGAGGCGTTGCTCGCCAAGCTCGGTAAGCACACCACCGGTAAGGGATGCCTGTACATCAAGAAGCTTGCGGATGTGGACATGAAGGTACTTGAGACACTCGTCGAAGAAGCCGTTGCAGCAACGAGGACGCACTACGCAAAACAAGCGTAACCTCGTCGTTGTGCGCTCCGGCTGGATTCAACACTTTGGCATCCCCGCCGCTCAGAAAATTCTTAACGGTCTTGCGGGCTTCATCGTCTGCCAGCTCCATGTTCAAGATGACGCTGGAATAGTAAAAACCCTGGGTTCGATGACCCCTTCTGGCCGCAGCAGAAGCTGAAATTCGAAGCCTTACCCAATGGATTACACCCGACGAGCTTCGGACCGTCTTCGATGCGCGTCGTCGGTGGTTGTGCCGCGTCATAGACGAGGATTGCAAAGATCTCGCCGAGGCTTAGATCCGGTCGCGACGAGCTGCATCGTTACACCAGTCGGCAATACCAAACCTCACCTTTCTTCATTGGGTAAGCTCGATCAGGTGTTTCCAGACATTGCTCCCCATCCACCACATAAAACGCCTCCACGCCAGAGTGAAGATGAACGCGTGAGGTCAACCCGGCTGGAATGTATGCGGAGAATACCAACATCGAGTATCTGGACGCTGGAGGGAGTGGCGGGAGCAAAACCTGATTGACGTGGATACCTCCATGATGGTCATCGACTTTAGACTCTACTGATAGAGCCACCAGGTTCCGTGCGCCTGAAGCGCAACACTTGAAGGGCCTATAGCGGTACGAGCATTGTCTCCGTTTTCGAAGCGATCGATATGCCAGAACAAGGCCTCTTTGAGAGTTGTCAGCAGAGGTTTGTTTTCGACCAGACTGCATCCGATCTCACCTCGTCGCTCAGGCGAGTTCTCGACGCAAGATGGTTCCAACTGTGGGGAGGCCATCTCAGACGCAGGGCAGAAGGAAGATCGCGGCCAACGCACATAGCATCCTTTGTTGAATTCATCGTCAGACTCCGATCGGTTCCCATCAATAAATCCGATGTTGGATATCGGTTCCCTATCGCATTTCCTCGAGTTCACGACGGAGAACGGTCGGATGATTGCATTATTCTTGCCTAAGGCATGCAAGAATAAATCTCAATTACGTATAGAATGGAGCGGTGGAATGAGGGGGAACGGTAGCCAAAGTGGCGAAGTCCTGGACTGTTCTATACGCGAAAGGAAGTGCCACCAAAACTGCCACCGGTATTTTTGGAGCGCTTCAAGTTATTGAAAAAGCGATAGATCGGATTGCAACGCACCAGACTTAGGATCTGGCGGAGCAATCCGTGGGGGTTCAAGTCCCCCCTTTCGCACCAATTCTTATCTATTAAGAGCACCGGAAAGTACCGCGACAATGAGCCAGCAAAATCCGCCCGCAGACCAGCCTTCTCTCAAACTCACAACCACCGAGAACTATCGCGACGGCTACGCCAACAGCGTCCAGGTGCGCATGAGTGTGTGGGATTTCTTCCTGGTCTTCGGCACCATGTCGCAGGACGCTCCGGACGAGCTCACCGTCCAGAACTTCCAGGGCATTTATCTCAGTCCCCAGCAAGCCAAAGCCCTCTGGAACATTCTCGGCAATAATCTCGCCCAGTACGAGCAGGCCTTCGGAGCCATCACACTCGAGCAGCTCCCACAACCCGGCGGCCCCGTCCACTAAAAAGAGCGTGCGACCCCACTCAAACCCCAGAGATCAAGCACGCGGTGACATCCCCCTCTGGATGCTCTACCCTCTCTTCTTCGTAGCCATTTATCTCTCGCACTACACTCTTCTCCGCCTCCCTTACTTCTGGGACGAGGCTGGCTATTACATCCCCGCCGCCTGGGATTTCTTCCGCACCGGCACCCTCATCCCCCAGACCACCATCACCAACGCCCACCCGCCTCTCCCCTCCATCCTCCTCGCCGCCTGGTGGCACCTCTCCGGCTACGTCGTCAGCGGAACCCGTACCCTCGTTTGCATGGTCAGCGCTGCCGCGCTCCTTGGCCTCTACAAACTCGCAATATCCCTCACCAATACCGCCGCCGCTGCAACCACAGTCTTCCTTACCGCGATCTACCCCGTCTGGTTCGTGCAGAGCACTCTGGCCCACGCCGACATCTTCGCCGCCGCTTTCACTCTCTGGGGCCTCGCCTTTTACTTCGATCAGCCCGCCCCCGAAAAAAGCAGCACCCAGAATCAAAACCTCGCAGCCATCATGTTCTCTCTCTCGGTCCTCTCCAAAGAGACCGCCATCGTAACCCCCATCGCCCTGGCGGTCTGGCAATCATTCCTCTGGCTCCGCAATCGCAATAAAGAAGACCGCCGAACCCACAGAAACTGGGCTCTCGCTCTTCTGTCTCCTATCCTTCCCTTGGTAGCCTGGTACGCCTACCATCGCCACCGAACCGGCTTCATCTTCGGCAACCCCGAGTTCCTTCGCTACAACGCCACTGCCAATCTCGATGCCCACCGCATCGCCCTCTGCCTGTGGCATCGCCTTCTCCATCTGGCGACCCACATGAACATGTTCGTCCCAGTCGCTTGCGCCATCGCAGTCCTCTTCATCCCCGTCGGTACCACCAGCCCACCCGCCATCCGCAAGCCTGCACTTCGATCCATAGCAGTCATCCTTCTCGCCAACTGGATCGCCTTCTCCGTCCTAGGAGGAGCTCTCCTCACCCGCTATCTCCTCCCGATGTACCCGCTCGTCATCATCCTCTGCGTCACCACCTGGCATCGCCATCTGCGTCAGTGGTGGACACTCGCTGCTCTCAGCGCTACAGCCTTCCTCGCCGGCATCTGGATCAACCCACCCTATGCCTTCGCCCCCGAGGACAACCTCACTTACCGCGACATGATCGTCCTCCACCAGCAAGCTATCCACCTCATCGAGCACAAATACCCACAAGCGACCGTTCTCTCCGCATGGCCCGCCACCGCAGAGTTAGCCCGTCCCGAACTCGGCTACACCCGTACTCCCATCAAAACCGCGCAAATCGAAAACTTCGCCATTGACCAGATACAGAAGGCCGCCGCCGACCCCGGAACCTATGACACCGCCCTCATCTTCTCCACCAAGTGGGCGCCGCCTGAAAACCAGCTCAACTTAGGCCGCAATAACCAGCCCTCAGATGCCAAATACTTCGACTTCCACCGCGATCTTTCTCCCGCTGAAGTCGCTGGCCTTCTTCATGGCGAAGTCATCTGGCAATCCCATCGCAAAGGCGAATGGGCCGCCGTCCTCCGCTTCCCCCGCAGCGTCGAAGCATCGCTAATTCAGTAGCTCCTAAAACCTGTCTCCGTTGCCAATTTTTCTGTCGCTGTCGCCAATCTTTATTTCGCCGAAGTCTGCCTTTTTGTTTGTCATCCCGCAGGGATCTGCTTCTGTCTTTGCCCCTTGTTTTTTGCCTGCTCTCCATCCGGTCACAACGCCCGGGTGCCCCATCCATCGCAGTCTCATCGCGATGGGTGGGAATGCAATTCTCTTCCTGGCCAGCCTTTGTCGTTGCAGTTGCAGTTGTCGTTGCTTTTGTTTTGGTCGTCATTCTGAGCGCAGCGAAGAAAACCCCTGTATTTGTATTTTCCGTTGCTTTCTTATTTGTCATACCGCAGCGAAGCGGAGGGATCTGCTTTCGCCCTCGTTTTTGCTCGTCTACTTCTCCCGCAAAATATTACCCAGCGCCTTCCCATCCACATCGCTCAAAGAAAGATGCAGCAACCGCGCTATCGTCGAAGCGACATCCACATTTTCAAACGCTGGAAACTCCCCCTTCGCCGCAATCCCCGCCCCAGACGCTATAAAGATAGCCTGCATCAACGGCTCAGTATTCGGATACCCATGTGCCCCAACCTCTTTCGTATCCGTAACAAACTCCCCCGTATCTCCTCCACTGAACTCATATCCGTTATCCGCATATAACAACAAATCCGCAGCTTGATCAGTCTTCGCCGGCACAGGCCAACCATCCTTCGCCGCCTCTGCCGGAGCCAGCGCCGCCCTCACCCCAGGCTTCCCCGCAAACACAGCCTTCAAAGCAGCTGTAGACTCCGCCGTAGCGTGCTTCTGATAAACAAGTGCAAAGCCACCCTCAGGAATACAAAACGCGGCATTCGCCGCCCCACTTTCCTGCAATCCCGCCTGCTTCAACAAAACATTCGCATGAAACTGCTTATGCACACTCTGCTGCCCATGGTCGGAGACAATCAAAAAAGTCGTCCGCTCCAACTCACCCGCCTCGCCCACAGCCTCCACAATCTCCTTCACACGATCATCAAGAAACGCAATCGTGTTCCGCCCCGAGTTGTTTCCAAATCCCGTCTCATGCTCGATGCTATCCAGCGCCAACAGATGAAATAGCATCAGGTCCGGGTGATGTCTTCGAATAATGTCAGCCGCTGCCGCTGTATAAATTCGATCGCGCCAAGCCTGCGACGGCCTACCAAAATGAGCAAGATCATCACGGCTCACCACCCCGTCCTTCATAAGCTCGCCTTCAATCAATCCATCCGGATCAGGCCTCTCCGCAAATCGCCACGTAATCCCATCCGCCTTCTCAATCGCAACCCAATCCACCTCGGCCGTCGTCAGCCCCTCCTTATGCGCCGCATCGTAGACCGTAGGCACAGCAACCAGCTTCGACTTTGGCGCATTCGGATCGATCCTCGGCGGCGTATCCGTCCGCAGATTGACGATCAGCCCATTCACCACCACATGGTGCTTGCTCGCATCCACTCCCGTGACCATAGACGTATGGTTTGGCCAGGTCACTGTAGGGTTGATCGGCCGCATAGATACCGCATACGCCCCCGCCTTCATCAACTGATGCAGCGTAGGCGCGGGCAGGTGAGAATCATGCAGACTCTCAGCCCCAAAGGCATCCAGGCTAATCACAACCACCTTCGGCCCGTTCGCCGACCCCGTTCCCTGCCCACACATCAGCAAGCTTCCAAAACCCAAAAACATCACTGCAATACCAGCTCTAAGCCGCAATCGAAACAACATAACACCCGTCCCATCAACTGAAATCAAATTTGAATCACAGGAACTAAAACCTTCGCAGGAAGCTTACTAGAGCCGACCGCACCCGCGCGATCTACGCCACCCTCCGTCTCAAGCTCTATACTCAACCTGTGCGCCGGTTCACTTCACTTCGCTTCCGCCCCCTTCGTCATTGGCTCTTTCTCGCCCTTCTCCTTTGCGTCTTACCTGTCTTCGCGCAATCTTCGGCTCCGTCGACCGGTCGAGTCGTCCTTGTCCTCCCCTTTGACAACCGCTCCGGCCAGGCCACCCTCAACTGGATCGGCGACTCCTTCCCCGACACCCTGAACCAGCGCCTCTCCTCCTCAGGCTTTCTCACCATCACCCGCGACGACCGCCAGTTCGCCCTGGACCATCTCGGCCTCCCCGTCGACTTCAAGCCCTCGCGCGCCACCACCATCCGCATCGCCCAAACCCTCGACGCAGACTTCGTCGTCGTCGGCAGCTACACCGTCAACCAGTCCCGCATCTCCGTTCAGGTCCAGGTTCTCGACGTTCATAACCTCCGCATGTCGCAACCCCTCCAGGACTCCGGCGAACTCGCTCGCCTCTTTGACGTCGAAAACGCCATCGCCTGGACCATCGCCCGGCAGATCGACCCGCAGTTCAGCATCTCCCAGCAGACATTCCTCGGTGCCTCCGGAAATGTCTCCCTCAGCGCCTTCGAAAACTACATCCGCGGCATCTCCGCGACCTCCCAGCTCGAACGCATCAAGCGCTTGCAACTCGCCACCCAGACCGCCCCTAACTATCCCGCCGCCCTCCTCGCTCTCGGCAAAGCTCAGTTCTCCGATCGCGATTACGACCACGCCGCCGCAACCTTTGCCAAGGTTCCTCCCAACGATCGTCGCGCCCTTGAAGCCAGCTTCTATCTGGGTCTCGCCCGCTTCAACACCGGCAAGTACGCCGACGCCGAAACTGCCTTCAAGTTCGTCGCCAGCCGTCTTCCTCTTCCTGAGGTCATTAACAATCAGGCCGTAGCCGCCAGCCGTCAGGGTCGTGATGCCGTCGCCCTCTTCCAGCGCGCCACCGCCGCCGACCCCAACGACCCCGACTACCACTACAACCTCGCCATCGCTCTCCTTCGCCGAGGAGACTTCGGCGGAGCTCAAAAAGAAGTCGACCAGGCACTCAAACTCAAACCCACCGACACCGAAGCTGTCGAGCTCAAAACACGAATCGCAAGCGGTAAGCCCATCACGCCCTCCAACACAGCATCACCCCCCCCCGCAACCAGTACCCCAGCCTTCGAGCCCCTCGAACGTATCCGTCGCACTTACTCCGAAGCCTCCTTCCGCCAAGCCGAGTTCCAGCTCGACCAGATGCGCGCTCTCCGCATGGCATCACTCCCTCCAGCCGAGCGCGCAGCGCAGTATACCCAACTGGGCCACGACTACGTCGCCCAGGGTCTCATCCCCGAAGCCGAGCAGGAGTTCCAGCACGCCCTCTCCGCCGACCCCAACAGCGCCGCCGCTCACGCCGGCCTCGCCCAGATCCGCGAACAGAGCGGCAACACCGCCGAAGCCCGCAACGAAGCCCAAACCTCCATCAAGCTAAAACCCAACGCCGACGCCTACCTCGTCCTTGCCCGTCTCGAACTTCAGGCCAACCAGACCGCCGCATCGGCATCCGCCGTCAGCAATGCCTTGAAGATCGAACCCAACAACACCGCAGCCCAGGGCATGAGACAAGCCCTTCAGGCACGCGGACAGAGCCTGCCATGAAACGCCGCACGATGAAACCCGCCCTCACGTTCCTCATCGCGCTCGTACTCTGCCTGCTCCCCGCCATCCTCGTCGCCGATCCCCCCACTCAGCCTAGAGTCGTCAAGCTCACCATCCACGACACCATCCAGCCCATCACTGCCGACTACCTGCAACGCGCCCTCGACGAAGCCACACGCCAGCACGCCTCCGCTGTTCTCCTCTCGCTCGGCACCCCCGGCGGTCTTCTCGATTCCACCCGTGCGATGGTCCAGTCCATCGAAAACTCACCTGTCCCCGTCATCGTCTTCATCTCTCCCTCCGGCAGCCGTGCCGGATCGGCCGGCTTCTTCCTCCTTGAAGCCGCCGACATCGCCGCCATGGCCCCCGGCACCAATGCCGGCGCCGCTCATCCCATCGTCGAAGGCCGCACCCTCGACCCTGTCCTCAAAGAAAAAATCGAGAACGACGCCGCAGCCTTCCTGCGCTCCTACTCCGGCCGTCGCGGGCGCAACATCAAGGCCGCAGAAGATGCCATCCGCAACTCCAAATCCTATAGCGACGATGAGGCCCTCAAGCTCAAACTCATCGACATCGTCGCCCCCGACGACGCCTCCTTACTTGCCGCCCTCGATAACCGTGAGATTCATCGCTTCAATGGCACTACCGAAACCCTGCACCTCCGCAACGCCGTCATCACCACCACTCCCCCGTCCCTGCGCGAACGACTCCTCAGCCGCCTCACCAATCCCGACATCGCCGTCCTCCTCCTCGTCCTCGGCGGCCTCCTCATCTATCTCGAGTTCAACGTTCCCGGAACCGTCGTCCCCGGAACCATTGGAACCCTTCTCGTCCTCCTTGCCCTCTTCGGCCTCAACCTCCTTCCCATCCGGCACACAGCCGTCGCTCTCCTTCTCGCCGCGTTCGTCCTGATGCTTCTCGAAGTCAAGTTCGCCAGCCACGGCGCCCTCGCCCTCGCAGGCATCATCTGTCTCATCTTCGGTCTCGCTACCCTCGTCGACGCCCCCATCCCCGAGCTACGCGTCCACTATGCCACCGCCATCGGCGCAGGTCTCGGCTTCGGAAGCATCTCCTTTGGCCTCGCCTGGATCGCCTTTCGCGCCCACCGCAGCAAAGTTCTCACCGGCGCCCCAGCCATGATCGGTGCAACTGCCATCGCCGCCACTCCCTTGCAGCCCTCAGGACAGGTCGAAATCCGCGGCGAACTCTGGCAGGCACGCCTTTCCGGCACTTCGTCACTCCCCATAGGCGCTCCGGTAATCGTCCGCAGCATCGACGGCCTCACCCTTCTCGTTGAACCCGTCGCCCCCTGAATCAGGCCCTCACAGAGTAGACTGGAAGTGCACTATCTTCGTAAAAGGGAGTCTCGTCTTGATGTTGAAATCGTCTCGCCTGTCCTGTGTCTGGACCGTCCTGCTTTGCCTGCTCGGAGCTTTCGCAGGATCAACCGCCCAGGGGCAAACCCAGACGCCTCTCGACCGCCAACTCTCCCGCATCGACCTCGGCGTAAGCGGCGTGGGCGAATTCACCCGCGATGTCAGCGGAACCAACTACCTCGGCGTTCCCCTGACGCAAAGCGCCGCTAACACCCTCGGTGCTCTCGTCACAGTCCGCTACACCAAGTCTCCCTACGTCGGACTCGAACTCAACTACGGTTACGCCCGCTACACCCAGCACTACACAACCAACGGAGCTGACGCGTACCTCATCGGCGGCGTCCAGGCCAACGCCAGCGAGTACACCTTCGGCTACGTCGCCCATCCGCGCCGGCAGTTCTTCGGCCTGCAACCCTACCTGGGTGGCGGCCTCGGTGCCATCATGTTCAAACCCACCTCAGGTGGTGGTCAGGGTCTCCAGCGACAGCCGGCGGCCGTTTATTACTACAACCTCGGCGTAGAAAAACCCATCACCGAGCACTTCGGCGTCCGCGCTCACTTCCGGCAGCTCTTCTATCTCGCGCCTGACTTTTACCAGAACTACCTCACCATCGAGAAACACACCTCTACCATTGAACCCGGAGCCGGCTTCTACCTGCGCTTCTAGTTTCGGCCTTTCTATTGTCTAATCGCTTGTCGCCGTGTCCATCCTCGAACAGAGATGTTCGCAATTGGACACGGCGACAGCACCCTTCCTCCTCCGCGTATTGCAACCACAAGGGATAGCAATCCTCATCTCTGGCACGGAACTTGCTTCTCTATTCTTTCGTTCTATCCGAGAGGACTTGAGATGCAAACACTGCTGCAAAATCTTCGTTACGGATTGCGCCAACTGGGAAGATCTCCGGCCTTCACCGTAGTGGCCATTCTCACGCTTGCGCTCGGCGTTGGAGCGAATACCGCTATCTTCAGCGTCATCCAGGCCGTCCTCCTTCACCCGGCCGGCATCTCAGAGCCTCAACGCGTAGCTTCCTTTCATGCTCGCTACACCCAGTTGAATCTGCCAAGCATCGGAGTCTCTGTACCTGACTTCAAGGACGCCCAATCCTTGACCACGTTGATCGACTCAGCTGCCATCAGCAACCAGACGAGCTTCAACACCAACACAAACAGCGGAACCGAGCACGTCCCCGCCGCCTTGGTCTCTCGCGACTGGTTTCGCGTCTTTGGAGCGCAACCCATCCTTGGCCGCGTCTTCTCCCCCGAAGAAGATGAAAAAGGGGCCAACTCTGTTGCCGTGCTCAGTTATGCGGCGTGGCAGCGAATCTTCGGCGGCCAATCCGACGCCATCGGCAAATCCATGGTCATGGACGGACAGACCTATCGCGTAATCGGCGTCATGCGAAGCGACTTCGACTGGCCTCGTGGGCGCGACGTATGGGTTCCCCTCGGACTCGATTCCCAGGCTTATTCGCCTGACAATCGCTTCAACGAGAACTACGACAGCGTCGTCCGATTGAAGCCGGGCGTCCGCGTCGATCAGTTCAACGCTGCCCTCGCCCAGAAGCGGATGGAAGAAATACGCCGTGAAGGAAGCAATAACTTCGCTGAGAGGGCAGGTTGGAGCATGTTCGTCCAACCCTGGACGCAGGAGGCGGCAGGAGATCTGCGCAAGCCCCTCCTCGCTCTCTTCGCCGTCGTCATCGCCATATTGCTCATCGCATGTGCCAACGTCGCCGGTCTGCTTCTGGCACGGACAGCCGCACGCATGCACGAACTCGCAATCCGCACTGCCCTGGGCGCATCGACGCTTCAAATCACGTTGCAGTTCATGGTGGAAACATCGCTTCTGGCAGGCGGGGCAGCCATACTTGCCGTCCTCACAGGCCCTCTCTTCGGCAAATTACTTCTGCTGTCCATCCCGAATCACCTCGCCGATGGATTTGTCGTTCATACCGATCCGCGCCTCATAGCCGCTACCATTGCGTTTAGCTTTCTTGCGGCATTGCTCGCCGGTGTCGTCCCTGCCGTGAAAGTCGCACGCATACAGCGAATAAGTGAGTTCGGCAGAAGCGTCACCAGCAGCTCCTCGAAGCAACGCCTTCGTTCAGTCCTCGTCATCATGGAGATTGCTCTTGCATTCGTTCTTCTCGCTGGGACGGGAATGTTTCTAAACAGTCTGCGCCATTTGCAAACCGTCGATCCGGGGTTTCGCGCAGAAGGCGTTCTCACTGGCGCAGTGACTCTCAGTGGTCCCTCCTATCGCGACAACAAAATAAAGCAAGCCGCCTTCATTAGCGATGTACTCTCCCGCATAAGCGGGCAGCCCGGCGTGGCTGCAGCCGCCGCTACATCGTTTGTGCCCTTTTCCGGAGGTGCTGGCTCCTCCGCAAGCTTCTCCATTCAGGACAGGCCCACGCCTGAAGGAGATCCTGGACCGCACGCAGACCAGCGCGCAGCCACACCCGGATATCTGGCAGCGATGCAGATACCGCTCATGCAGGGCCGCTGGTTTACTCAAGCTGACCGCGCCGAGACAGTTCCTGTCGCCGTCATCGACGATGTCCTCGCGCAAGCTTACTGGCCAGGACGGAATCCCGTCGGTGCACGCCTCCGTCAAGGACGCAACGCACCATGGATCGAGGTCGTCGGAGTCGTCGGTCACGTGCGCCGGGACTCGCTGGAATTCGACGAAAATAAGGGCGTAGTCTACAGACCCCTCGAACAGCAGCCCACCCTCATGATGAGTTTTGTAGTCCGCTCCAAGGGCGATCCACAGGCAATCGAAACAAGCCTTCTAAACGCGGTTCGTTCAGTGGATGCGTCCGAAGCCGTCTTCAACATAGAAACACTGAACAGCCTCATCCAACAATCCCTCGGCGCGAGGCAGTTGCTGGTATGGCTGTTGTCGCTCTTTGGAGGGCTCGCTCTTCTACTCTCTGCTATCGGAATTTATGGACTACTGAGCTATACAACCTCGCAACGCTCAGCCGAGATCGGAATTCGCATGGCGCTCGGCGCGCAGCGCTGGCAAATTGCCAGACTGGTTGTGAGCGAAACATTTCTGATGGTTGGCGCAGGTCTACTGGCCGGACTTATGGTCTCGGTCACAATGCAGCATCTCCTGACTCACATCTTCACAGGAATCGGCGCTGGCCTGCTGGCTTCCTCTGCAATAGCGACGATCGGTCTTCTAACAGCAGCAGCCATCGCCGTAGCTCTGCCCGTACGGCGCTCCGCCAACGTAAACCCCGCGGTCGTCTTACGAGCAGAACTGTAGCAGTCCTCTAAAACAAAAAGGGCGGAGCCGAAGCCCCGCCCTCGTTATCTTCCGCCTTCTGATTTACAACCCGATATCGTCATCCTTGACGCCGTAACCAAACGGCCGCGCCGCACCACGTTCGAACGGTATCGTCGCATCATGATTTCGCGGCGCTTTGTTGCCTCGTCCCACAAGCGTGTCCAGCCCAGCCTTCAGGCCATTCATCAATCCCGAGAACTCACGCACTGGAACCTGAACGCCCTTTTGAATTGTCGATGCAATGCCCGCAGTCGTATCAAGCACCGAAGTCACCATATTGTCCACGCGCGCAGCTTGCGCTCGTGTCTTCTGGTTTACCTCCGATACCGTCGCATCAAATTCCTGCGCTTTGTCTCGCACAATATGGCTTGTCTCTACCAGATTGTCTGCAATCACCTTCATCTTGGGCCGCAGATCCTGAACCATGTCCAGTGTGCTGTCGATCACCGGCACAGTCTTCAGCCTGATCTCTTCGGCAATCGCAATAAACCGATTCCTTGCCTTCGCGGCGCCAATCGCAGCCACAACAAACACAATGGCCTGCGTCAACATTGAAAACGCAACCACACCGACAAAGATCATCAGCAGGTGCGAATTTCCCGAAGAGATCGAGTCATCCTGCAGCCACATACCAATAGCTGGCATCATCATTTCAGCACTCTCTTAACACAAAATGGAGGGCCCGGCGCTTCTGTCCTTCTGTGCCAGGCCCATCTTCTAAAGCAGGGAATCTTTCTACTAGTGAGTATCGTGCGTCGTGCTCACATAGGCTTCCTTGGCGGAATCAATCGCAGCAGCAACCTTGCTCTGATGCTCCTGTACCAGCCCCTTGCCCTTCTCCACATACTCTGACCACTGCGAACGTCCGCGGTCGTAATATTCCTTGCCGCGATCTACATATTCGTTTACCTGCTGCTTGCCTTGTTCTGTAAGCTGGGCCGCGCGTTCGCGTCCCTGCTGAGCCAGAACCGCCGCCCGCTCCTTCGCATCCATCGCGCTGGCTACCAGGTCTTCCCGCGTCTCTTTGCCGGCCTTGGGGGCATACAACACTCCAACGACTGCACCGACACCAAGCCCTGCAAGGAACCAGCCCAAACCGCTTACACCGTTGTCGTTGTCTGCCATCTTAATTCTCCTCTTCAAACCGTCAAAATGCGAAACCAATCGGCTTCGCTGTTATAACTCGTTGTCGCGTCCCATCTGCGACGCGCCTGCTGACAGCTACAGCATAACCTCTGCTTCGCCTCTTGCGTGGCTGGCAGCAAGGTATCTTTTAAGGTGGATGCCCACCCCGTCCGTTAGGTTGCGCGACCAGCCCTGTTCTCTACTCTCTATTCCTTGTTCCCTGCGTCTTATTAGGTGTGATCTCAGGCGAGGCCTTTTGCATCAGATAGTAAATCGAGTGAGTTAGAGTGGTCGCAGCACTGAAATTTTGAAGCCACCACAGCGCTCACCATCAAACCAAGGGGTCGTATGCACGTCTACCGAACGCATGTCAGGCAATACACCATAGCAACCATTGCAGCCATCGCTCTCACAATAGGCTCTGCCGGATGCAAGCGCACTCAGTCCACAGCTCCAGTCGACGACGCCACCCTTAGTGCGGCCCTGCAAAGCCGCATCGCTGGCGACAGCGCTCTCAGCACCGAAGCCATTCAAGCCTCTGTTCAAAACGGCATCGCCACCCTCAACGGCAACGTCAGCAGCGAAGCTGCCCGCTCCCTTGCCGCCGCCGACGCCGCCCAGATCGCCGGCATCAGAACCGTAGTCAACAATCTCTCGGTTCAACGGCCGGTCCCTCCAACTCCGGCCGTCGCAGCCGTTACACCACCTCCTGCACAGGTCGCTCCTGTAGCTCCCAGGCGGCCTGCCCGCGTCACCCCCAGGCCTGAACCGGCGCCGCCAGCAGTTCCAATCGAACGCCAGCCCCCGGCCGTGGCTCATCAGGATCCCGTTCCTCCACCAGCTCCCGCGCCTCCGCAGCCGCCTCCTCCACCGGCCTTCCGTGACGTAACCATCCCGGCCGGAACCACTATCCCCGTGCGCATCACCCAGACCCTCGACAGCGCCACCGCGCAGCAAGGCCAGGCCTTTTCCGGCACCGTCGCTACAGACGTCATGGTCGACGGTCTCGTCGCCATCCGTCAGGGTACCAGCGTCTCCGGCCGAGTCTCCGCCGTCCAAGAAGCCGCTCACTACAAAGGCAACTCCCTGCTCTCCATCGAACTCACCAGCATCAACCGTCGTAGCGAATCCCTCGCCGTTACTAGCGATCCGTTCAGCGTCGAAGGCAAGGGACGCGGCAAAAATACCGCAGCCAAAGTCGGTGGCGGCGCAGCCGTCGGCGCTATCCTCGGCGGCATCTTCGGTGGCGGCAAAGGCGCCGCAATCGGCGCTGCTGCCGGCGGCGGCGTAGGTGCCGGCGCCAACACCATCACGCGAGGCGAGCAGGTCCAGATCCCATCGGAAAGCCTCATCAACTTCCATCTCACCAACACTCTGGCCGTTCGCGTCCCCACCTCCAACACTCTTAGCACCCCGAACGGACAACGTCGTCCGATCAACGCCACCCCGGAGCAGCCACAGTAGCAATGGGCTGCATCTCACCTCCGTCGCGGTACGAGGCAGATACAGTTTGTCTGCCTCGTACAATTACTCCCTCGGGTGTAGACTTAAATTGAGCAGCCTCATAACGTCCAGGTCGCTCCAACCATAAAAATCCACCCGAGGTACTCCGTCTTGACGCAGGCATCTCTAAACGCAGCGTCCCGCCCCGCAGGCTTTTTGACGTTTACTCTGCATGCTCATCTGCCTTATGTCGTAAATCACGGCACCTGGCCGCACGGCATGGAGTGGCTCCACGAAGCCGCCGCCGAGACCTATCTTCCCCTGCTCCGCATGCTTAAAAATCTCGAGCGCGACAATATACGCTTCAACTGCAACCTCAATCTCTCTCCCATTCTTCTCGAGCAGCTCTCCCACCCCGTCTTCATCGCGGAGTTCCCCAACTACCTCATGCGCAAGATCGTGGCCGCGCGCGAAGACGAGGCCTACTTCATCCAGTCCGGCGAAGGCCACCTGGCCGAGACCGCCCGCTTCTGGTACCGCTTCTTTTCTCAGGCTCTCGACGAGTTCAACGCCCTCGACGGCAACATCATCAAGGGCTTCCGTCACTTCAACGACATCGGCCTTATCGAAATCATCACCTGCGGAGCCACCCACGGCTACATGCCGCTCCTTGGCACCGACGAGAGCGTCCGCGCCCAGATCCGCACCGCCGTCAGCACCCACATTCGCCACATCGGCAAGCATCCCAAAGGCATTTGGGCGCCCGAGTGCGGATACCGTCCCGCCGGATTCTGGAACTATCCCGTCCCCTTCGCCGACGGCTCCCCAACGCCTCCCGGCTTCGATCGCATCGGCGTCGAGCAGGCCCTCTCCGAGTCCGACATCGACTTCTTCTTCGTCGACACTCATCTCGTCGAAGAGTCCCAGCGCATCCCCTCGCCCTACGAGCTTCTCAACGGCTCCGTTCCCCGCGATCCCAAGACCGAGGAGATGACGCACGGCCCTCATCGTAGTCTCTACCAGCCCTATTACGTCGACGGCCCCTACGATAAGCGCTACGCCACCACCATCTTTCCCCGCGACCCCAAGACCGGCGTCCAGGTCTGGTCCGGCGACACCGGCTACCCGGGCGACGGCGTCTACCTCGACTTCCACAAGAAGCGCTGGCCTGGCGGTCACCGCTACTGGCGCGTCACCGGCCCCAAGGTCGACATGGGCGACAAGCTGCCCTACTACCCTCAGGAAGCCGCCGCCCGCACCCGCGACCACGCCTCCCACTACATCCATCTCGTCTACGAAGCACTCAAGTCCGGATTCAACGACGCCATACCACCCGTCCTCTGCTCGCCCTTCGACGCCGAGCTCTTCGGTCACTGGTGGTTCGAGGGTCCCCTCTGGCTCGAAGCCATCGCCCGCATCCTCCACGACTACGAGACCGGCATCCAGCTCATCAGCGGCTCAGAATACCTCGACCGCTACCCCCGCGCCGGTTTCATTGCCATGCACGAAGGCTCCTGGGGAGCCGAAGGCAACAATCACGTCTGGATGAACCCCGACACCAGCTGGACCTACACACACATCTATCCCGCCGAGCTCTTCACCCGCGACGTCTGCACCGCCGGTCACTGGCGCAACTCCGCCCTCGGCACACGCATCACGCAACAGCTCTGCCGCGAGCTTCTCCTGCTCGAGTCCTCCGACTGGCAGTTCCTCATCACCACCGGAGCCGCACGCGACTACGCCGAAATCCGCTTCCTCACCCATCGCGATCAGTTCAACGAAGTCAAAGCCATCTGGCAGACCTTCGAGTCCACCGGCGAGATCACCGTAGCCCAGGAAGCCCGTCTCGCCGAGATCGAACACCGCGACAACGTCTTCCCCGACATCGACCCCAATCTATGGGTAGCCGGAGCAAAACAGATCCGGGAGGAAACTCCAGACCCTGCGACAACCTCGGTCTAACACTTCTTTAGCTCATCAGGTCGTTAAGGGGGGTGGAGAGCACTGCTCTCGACCCCCTTTTACTTCAGGTCATGTTTTAGTCATAAAACGACAGAACAGAGATATTTCTCTGACATCTCCCTCCTAGCTCTTCGATACTCTTTCCCTCAGTAAGACTCATGGCTTCCAGGCCATCCTTTTGAGGAGCTCGGTCAGTGTCGCTCCAACGAACCTGCAATCCAAGGAGCGTTACATGCGCGGGAAAGTTGTCCTCTTTTATCCTCCCTACGAAGGCTCGCCCCTCGGACCGCCTCTCTGCCTGCTTGCGCTCGCCTCCACCCTCCGCGAAGCAGGCTTTCAGACCGTCATCATCGATGCCGCCATCGAACCCAACTACAAGAAACGCATCCTCCACGAACTCCCCGACGCTCTCTGTCTAGGTATATCTGTTCTTACCGGCCCCATGATCCGCGTCTCGATCGAGGTAGCGAAGGCGGCCAAAGCCCTCAAACCGAACATTCCGATCATCTTCGGAGGATGGCATCCCACTCTTTTGCCCGACGAGACCCTTGCCGAACGCTACGTCGATATCGTCGTTCGCGGCCCCGGAGAAAGAACCATCTGCGAAGTGGCAGAGGCTCTTGCGGAAAAACGGTCCCTCCAGGGAATCGCAGGCATCTCTTGGAAGACCGACGTCCTTCGCACGCATAATTCCGATCGCAAAGTCGAACATCTCGAGGATCTTCCCCTCCCCGCCTACGATCTGGTCGACTTCGATGCCTACGAACGAGTCACCGGTATCCGCAAGCTTCCCTATGCCACCAGCGTCGGCTGTCCTTACGCCTGCAACTACTGCACCGACACCGTCTTCTACAATCGCCGGTTCAATGCCCTCTCGGCCGAGCGCGTCGTTCACGAGATGACATCTCTGGCCACCAAATATCGCATTCAGGAGATCGCCCTCCTCGACTCCAACTTTCCCGTCGATCTCAAGCGAGCCATAGCCATCGCCAAAGGCATCTGCGACTCCGGCGTCAAATTTACCTGGACCTTTCAGGCCTCAACCGACTTCATCTGCCGCATGAGCGAAGACGACATCCGCCTGCTCGCCGCAAGCGGCGTCTCTTACATGGGCTTCGGCACCGAATCTACCTCGCCCTCCGTCCTCAAGCTCATGAACAAACGTCACCAGCGCGTCGACGAGATGTACGAGACCGCCCGCCGCGCCGCCATCGGCGGAATTCGCGTCACCTTCAACCTCATCTTCGGCTACCCCGGCGAAACCCACGAAGACCGCATCCTCACCATGCAGACCATGACCGACATAGGGCGGCAGTTCTCCAACATTAACTTCTCACCCAACATCTTCACGCCCTACCCCGGCATCCCCATCTGGCCCGAGCTCCGCTCCCTCAACGTGCCCGAGCCAAAATCACTGCGCGAGTGGGGCGACATGCCTCTCGGCGTCAACATCCTCCCCTGGCTTCAGGGCGAAGAGCTCAGCCGCTTCAATCGCATGCTCGATTACTTCCTCCTCAACAGCCAATTCCGCAAATACAAAGGCACCAAAAGCCTTCTTCAGAAGATCGTCTTGCCTCCCCTCCGCTACTCCGTACTCCGCCGCATCCGTTCCAGCTATTACGCCTACCCCTGGGAGATCTGGTTCTCCCGCTTCATCCAGAAACCCGTCAAGCGCCGCTCCCTCATCACCGGCCAGCAGCTCCCCACCGAAGCCATCAAGGCTTGCTGACTCGCTCCGTGTCTGGGCTTGGATCAAATCCCCAGACGTGCTCGAATAAGTTATGGGCACAGCACCCCAAGCCAGCCATTCGCCCCTCAAGACGTCCCCACACTACTCCCCCATCGCACTCTGGCACCTCCTCTCCGTCGACGCCCCCACAGTAGCCACTCTCTGGACCTGGTTCATCGCCCGCGTTAATCACATCCACCTCCCCGCATCCAGCATCGCCGCCATGTTTCTCGCCGTCTGGACGCTCTACGCCGCCGACCGTTTGCTCGATGCCCGTTTGCTCGACGCCCGTCTGCTTGACGCCCGTTTGCTCGATGCCCGCCTCCTCTCCGCGCCCCCGCTCGACGCCGCCACCCTCGAAGCCCGCCACCACTTCCACCATCGCCATCGCCGAGCCTTCCTTACCGGCATCGTCTTCACCTCCATCGCCCTGGCAATCCTCCTCCCGCGCCTCGAACCCGCAGCCATCCGTCTCTACCTCATCCTCGGCGGTCTGGTCTTCGGATACTTCATCCTCATCCACGCCACCCAAAACTCACACCGTTACCCAAAAGAACTCGCCGTAGGCATCTGCTTCGCCGCTGCCATCTTTATCCCGACAGTAGCCCGCCAACCCGCCCTTCGCCTCGCTCTACTCCCCTCAGCCCTTCTCTTCGCCGCCCTCTGCAGCCTCAACTGCCTCTTCATCTACGCCTGGGAGCATCCCCCCAACCCCATCCCCTTCCTCTGCTCGCCATCATCCTTACCCTCACCTCCACCGCTCTCGCACTCTTCGACCACCAGTCTCCCTGGCCCATCTCCGCCGCCACCGCCCTCGCCGCCGCACTCCTACTCACCCTCCACCACTTCAGCCGAAGAATCCCCGCCACCCCCCTCCGAGCCGCCGCCGACCTTGCCCTCCTCACCCCGCTCCTTCTCCTTCCCTTCCTCCGATAAAACCGCGCGCCGGGCGCCGGGTGCGGGTGCCCCATTCATGCGGTCTCATCGCATGATTGGGCATTCGAGCGAAGCTCGAACCGCACTCCTTCAACCCGCTACCATTCCAACAAGCACCTATGAAGCCAGCCAGCCCCAACTTCCACCCCATAGCCCGCCATTACGCGAATCACCGATGACTCCAATTAATTCAGAGACCGCCGACTTCAACCCCATAGCCCGCCCTTATCGCTGGCTCGAATACCTCGCCCTCGGCCCCACCCTCCAGCGAACCCGCCTCCACCACCTCCCCTCCCTCATCCAACAAAAATCCGCCCTCGTCCTCGGCGACGGCGACGGCCGCTTCTTCGCCCCCCTCCTCACCCCAAACCCCCACCTCCAGGCCGACGCTGTCGACACCAGCGCCACCATGCTCCACCTCCTCCGCCAGCGCTGCGTCCCTCATACCGACCGCCTCCAAACCCACCACCGCAACGCCCTCGCTTTTAACCCAACAAAGCAATACGACCTCGTCGTCACCCACTTCTTTCTCGATTGCCTCACCCAGCCCGAACTCGAAACCCTCATCGCTCACATCACCCCGCACCTCACCCCTAGAGCCCTCTGGCTCATCTCCGACTTCCGCATTCCACCCACCGGCCCCATGAACTTCATCGCCCGAACCTACATCCGCAGCCTCTACCTTGCATTCCGCATCCTCACCGGCCTCCGCACCCACACCCTGCCCGATCACGCCACGCCACTCACCAGATCCGGCTTCACCCGCATCTCCCACCACCACCGTCTCGGCGGCCTCCTCACCACCGAACTCTGGCAAACCCAACACAAAAAAACCTAACTCCGATAAACACCGATCCCACCGGTAAAGCCTCAGGCACCCAACCAAACAATCCGCTTGATCGCTCTTAAAAAATCGGCGTCATCGGCGTAAATCGGTGTTAATCCTTACCAACCAGCAACATCTCCCCTACAATTCCCCCATGCAGCGCACAATCCTCCTCGCCGCCGCAATCCTTCTCGCGCCTTTCACCCTCCACGCGCAGAGCCTCGCCACCAACTCCCCCAACGGCCAGCCCCTCTCCACCCGCGTCACCGCCTACACCATCGAGGCCAAGCTCGACACCGACAAAAAATCCCTCGACGCCACCGAGACCATCACCTACAAAAACCTCACCGGCCAGCCCCTCAACACCTTCCCCTTCCATCTCTACCTCAACGCCTTCCGTCCCGAGTCCACCTTCACCCGCGAGACCCACTTCAACGGCGGCATCCGCGACAACGAAAGTGACAACTCCTACCCTGACGAGAAGCGCGGCAGCATCACCATCTCCCACATCGACGCCGACACCTTCGGCGACCTCACCCCCACCCTCCACTTCATCGCACCCGACGACAACAACGCCGACGACCACACCGTAGCCGAGATCACCCTCCCCCACGCCCTCGCGCCCAACGATTCCATCACCTTCCACATCGCCTTCCACGACCAGTTCCCACTCTCCGTCGCCCGCAACGGCTACAAGCGCGACTTCATCATGGGCGGCCAGTGGTATCCCAAACCCGGCGTCTTCTGGCACGGCGCCTGGAACTGCCACCAGTACCACGCCACCACCGAGTTCTTCTCCGACTTCGGCACCTTCAACGTCCGTCTCACCCTCCCCCGCCGCTACATCGTCGGAGCCTCCGGCGTCCCCACCGGCGAACTCATCGACGCCTCCGGCAACAAGACCGTCAGCTTCTACGGCGAAGACATCGGCGACTTCGCCTTCGCCGCCAGTCCCAACTTCACCGTCACCGACGGCATCTTTCTCTCCTCTCTCGGCCCCGTCCAGATTCACGTCCTCGCCCTCCGCGCCCATCCCCGCGCCGGCCCCCGCTATCTCGACATCATCCAGAAGACCATGCAGCAGTTTGACCGCCGCTACGGCCCCTATCCCTACAAGATCGTCACCGTCATCGACCCTGAGCCCGGCTCCGAGATGGGCGGCATGGAGTACCCCACCCTCTTCACCGGCGACACCTCCTGGTTCGAACCCACCTACATCACCGAGATCACAGCCATGCATGAGTTCGGCCACCAGTACTGGTACGGCATGGTCGCAACCAACGAGTTCCAGGAGGCGTGGCTCGACGAAGGCATCAACTCCTACACCGAAGTCAAAGTCCTCGACGCCATCCTCGGCCGCAACACCTCCATCCTCGATCGTTCTTTCGCCAACGCCGGAGACTACGAATCGCAGCGCCTCGAATACCTCTTCGCCCCCGACTACGATCCCGTCACCCGTTGGGCCTTCAAGTTCCGCGACAGCTCCTCCTACGGCGGCATCACCTACGGCAAAACCGCCACCGTCCTCCAAACCCTCGAAGGCCTCATCGGCCGCGACACCATGGACGAGGCCATGCGCACCTGGTTCATGCGCTTCCGCTTCACCCACCCCACCACCGAAGACTTCCTCCGCACCATCGAAGAAGTTGCCATCAAAAACGGCAAAGCCATAAGTCTCTCTCCTCGGAACACCCCCGCGATCGAATCCCACGATGAGCTCTCCGGGTCCAGGGACACCACCGCCCGTCCTTGCACACCTTTTGATCAAACCGCAATAGCTTCGGCTAGAGCGCAGTTGGCGAAGACCACGACCCTCGACCAGTATCACGTCGTCATCGAACTCCCTCCGCACACGCCTGCTCCGTGCCTGCCGCAGATAGGAAGAATGACTGGTCCAATCCCCTTCTCCAACGATTACGCCACTGTTCCCGCAACCAACTCCACCCTCCGCCCCTTCTTCAATCAAGCCGTCTACGGCACTCAAATCCTCGATTACACCGTAGACAGCATCTCCTCCAACCCCGTCCAGTGGTGGCTCCCCGAACCCACCAACGAGAAAGACCGGAAGAACCTCCAATACCTCACCACCGTCATCCTCCACCGCAAGGGCGACTTCGTCCTTCCCGTCACCGTCGAGATCGTCTTTGAAGACGGTACCCGCCAGCGCGAGTACTGGGACGGCGTCGACCGCTGGACAAGCTTCACCTACACCCGAAACACAAAAATTCGCTCCGCCGAAATCGACCCCGACCACATCGTCCTTCTCGACAAAGATCTCTTCAACAACAGCTCCACCGTCGACCCCAACGGCCTCCCAACCCGCAAGCTCGTCAACATCTGGCTAAGCTTCCAACAACTCCTCTCCCAACTCATCACCTGGATCGTCTGACAGGACTCCACCATGCCCACGTCGTCCAACAACCGTTATGACCAAAGAGCCTTTGCTGCTCCATCAAAACGCATACCGGCCCTGCTTCCCATTAAAATGGAAAATAGAGTGGCCGTGCATCCCAACAAGATGCCGTCTCGCTTTAAGGCGCGGCAGTCTTGCCTAACACGCTTTCAGCCTCAGCCACGGTTCCAGCTTCGTCCAACGCGGCTTCAGCTTTTCCGAACACAGTTTCAGCCTTGCTTAAGGGCACGGCTTCAGCCGTGCCGCAAATTCTCTGCCTCGAGTGCGGCTTTAGCCGCTGAGGTCCGTTTGTCGCCTCGGCAAGCAACTCACTCCAGCCAAGTCACTCTATCTTCCTCATCCGCCGTGGTCCCCCTTGCTTCTAGGTACCCCAAGGCTTTAGCCTTGGGCCTCTCCGCCCATCCACCGACGGGGGCTTTAGCCCCTGCGGTATGCCTTCCTATCCCCCGCAAAACCCACCACCACAAACTCATCCTCTCTTTCACCCTTACTGCAACCCTAATCACCAGCTGCTCTCCCCCCAAGCCCGTCCCCAAAACCACAACCCACATCACCTAAGCCCGAGACCCAAACATGCGCAAACGCAGCATTCTCCTTCACGGCCTTGGCATCACCCTCCGTCGCCTTCCCGCGCTCCTCTGGACCTACGCCTTCAACCTCGGCCTCGCGATCCTCTTCTCCCTCGGCCTGCACCATTCGCTGTCGAGCCTCCTCAACTACTCCCTCGCCAGCCAGCGCCTCACATCCGCCTTCGACCTCGGCACCGTAGCCGAAACCGTCATGCACCTCCACCAGGGCCCCAGCGGAGGCAGCGCCTTCAGCTCCGCTCACAGCGGAATCTTCTCCTACCTCGTCCTCTACTTTCTTCTCGTCCCCGGCATCCTCTTCTGCTACCAAATCTCCGCTCCCGCCCGCCTCGGAACCCTCTTCCAGCAGGGCCTTCTCTTCTTCTGGCGCTTCATCCGCATCACCATCCTCACCCTCATCCTCGGCGGCCTCATCCTCGGCGGCCTCATCGCCCTGCAAAACCTCTGGTCCACCCACGTCGACGACCGCGTCGTCGGTCTCCGCTCCTTCCTTCTTCGCCTCACCGGCGTCATCCTCATCTTCCTCGTAGCCTCCGTCCTCCGTCTCTACTTCGATCTCGTCGAGGTCTACACCGTCCAACTCAACCAGCACCTTCGCCCCAACGGCAAACCTGACCGCCGCGTCCGCCGCACCCTCCGCCCCGCCTTTCGTACCCTCCGCCACAACTTCGGCCGCGCCTGGGGCACTTTTCTCTTTCTCACCCTCATCGGAGCAGCCGCCGTCGTCTTCACCGCCCGCATCGCCATGCACATGCTCGCCCAACCTCGCGTCTGGCCCCTCTTCCTCCTCGCTCAGGCCGGACTCTTCCTCATGCTCTTCACCCGCTTCTGGCAGCGCGGCGCCGAAACCTCCCTCTCCCTCCAGTACCCCATCATCGACCCCCTGCGCATCCTTCCCATCACCAACGCACCCGTCACCGCCGATCCGCTCCACCCCAAGCACCCCAACTGGCGGCCCGAGTCCGACCCTATCCCCATGTCTCCTCCAATCGATCCCCTCAGCCCCATCTACCCCGCTCCGCTCTCACCCGGCGACCCCATCGCCTCCCTCACCCACCACCCCGAGCCTTCTCTAACCCCCGACCCCATTCCCAACCCCGAGCCCGCCTCTCCCAACCTCGACGAGCCCGACCCCGGAGTATTCCACCACGACCCTCACAAGCCACAAAACTAGCCACACTTTTGCCACACGATGTCCACGGTTTGGACATGTTCCACCAGTCTCTGACCAGCGAAAATCACAGGAAAACGCTAAAATAAAAGAGACTTATGAACCTCTTCATTCTTCGTCACGCCAGCGCCGGGGAACGCAGGAAAAATCCCCTGCTCGATCTCAAGCGCCCACTCGATAAAGACGGCAAACGCCACTGCCTTCACCTCGCGCATGTGTTGAATGCGTTGAACATACAGTTCGAGCTCATCGTCTCGAGCCCCCTCAAGCGCAGCCTCCAGACCGCCTCCCTCATCGGCACCGAAACCGGCTACGAGTCCCAGATCCTGCTCTCCAACGCCCTCGCCCCCGAGGCCACCCAGCAGGACTTCCAGAAACTCCTCTACGAAACCCGCCACCACGAAAACCTTCTCGTAGTAGGCCATAACCCTAATATCAACAGCTTCTTAGGTAATCTCCTCGTTCCACCCAACACCAACGCCACAGCCCAGGTCCGCCTCCGCAAAGGCTCCCTCGCCCGCCTCTCCCTCACCAAAGGCCCCGCCACTCTCCAGTGGCTGCTCGATCCCCGCACTATTCGCGCACTTTACGCCACTTCGACAAAGAGCTCCCGCCGAAAGACATCGCGAAAATAACCCGCTTCCTTCTTCAGCGACCACGCCTCCAGCTCCGCCCCACCACGCCCCGGAACTAGCTCTAAAAGCACACGTTTAGGATAAACATGGGTACGCATCTGCACCACCGCACTAGCCCTGTCCTGGTTCAAAGCCACCGCCAGCCGCAGCAAAACCACCGCCCGCACCACATGCGTATGCTCTTCCAGCGGAATCGTCCGCATCACCCTGTCCATCGCATCCGGCCGGGTCTTGCCCAGATATCGCGCCAGCGCACTCACAATTGCCCTCTGCTCCGGCGAAAATCCAAAGATCTCCGAGTTCGCAAGGATGTACTGCGTATGCCGGTAATGCCCCTGATGATTCATGAACTTACCCACATCCTGCATCATCGCCGCCGCTTCCAGCCAAAGCTTGTACTCCTCCGGCAGCTCATGCACCCGAGCCAGCGAGTCAAAAAGCTGCACCACATGCTCCCGCACCGGCTCAACCTTTCGCAGCTCAATTCCATACCGCCGGCACACCTCCAAAACCCCCGCCCAGCGCTCACTTTCAATCTTCTGGTGCACCGACGTCCGTAGATCCACCTCCGCCAGCATCTGCGCCAGCATCCCATCCCGCAGCCCCAGCGGCGAGTAACGAAACCCCTTCAACCCCAGCCGTTCCATCAAATTCGCATACACCAGCGCCCCACCGACGATAATCTCCGACCGTCGCGGCCCAATCCCCGGCACTGCCGCTCTATCCTCGTTATTCATCTTCACCAGCCTGTCCGCCAGCCGCCGTACATCCGGAGAATCCGCCGTCAATGCCCCCACCCGATCCAACCTCTTCTTCGCCAGCGACTTCTTCCCGACCCTGCTCTTCCGCACATGCCCGCTAGCCTCAGCCAGCGCCGCCGCCGTTCCGGACGTCGCAATTACCAGCCCCACCCGCGGAATTCCCAGCTTCCGCTCCGCCTTCCTCAACTCACGGTCGATAAACTGCTTCAGCCTCGCCACATCCTCCTTCTGCGGAGGATCCGTCTGCAAAAACTCCTGCTGCAGTCGCACCGCTCCCAGCGACATGCTCGCCATACCCTTGATGCGCCCGCCATCCGACACCGTCACCTCGCAGCTCCCGCCACCCAGGTCGATCAACAGACATCGCCCCCGCGCCCCGACCTCATGCGTCACCACACCCAGATGAATCAGGCGTCCCTCCTCCAGCCCCGATATCACCTCCACACTCCATCCCGTCGCCGACCGCACCCACTCCGTAAACGCCTCTGCGTTCCTTGCATCCCGCATCGCGCTCGTCGCCACCACCCGCACCTTATCGGCAACATGCATCTGTACCGCTTTATGAAAGCGCTTCAGCGCCCGGATCGTCGCCGCCATCGCCTCCGGTGAGATCACGCCCGTCTGGAAGACGCTCTCACCCAGCCGCGTCACCTCGCGGTCTTCATGCAGCGTCTTTAGCCGATGCATATGCACCGTCGCAATCTTTAACCGGCAGGAGTTCGACCCAATATCGATCGCGGCAAACGTAGGCATTGTCTTTACATCACCTCAAAAACGGAAAATCACCACCACAAGCAAGATACATCCCTCGACACACATCCCCTGCAAATCGACGCTGGAGAGCATCCATGCATGTACAGCGGTATCCAACAATTTATGCTGGTAGAACAAGCGAAAATCATGATTGATCAAACCTCCTCAGAGCCACTCGCCCGACGCACAACTCCTGTACCTGCAGATGGCCCCCTTCGTTCTACCGCAATCCTCATTCTCAGCGGCCTCTGGCTCATCATCTTCTTCGCTTCTCTCTTCGCCCCGCCCCTGCTCGACGACGCCGACGCCACCCACGCCAACGCCGCCCGTCACATGGCCCTCACCGCAGACCTCGTCACCCTCCACGTCAACGGCATCCGCTACCTCGAGAAAGCGCCCCTCCCCTACTGGCTCGACGCCCTCAGCTTCCGCATCTTCGGCTTCAACACCTTCGCCGCCCATCTCCCGCAGGCTATCGCCGTCCTCCTACTCACCATCCTCGGCTTCCGCTGGGCCGATAAGGCCTTCCGCGCCCGAACCGCCTTCTACACCGGCCTCGCCGTCCTCACCTCCGTCGGAGTCTTCCTCTTCACACGCATCTACATCCCCGAAGTCTGGCTCTCGCTCTTCCTCTGCACGGCCCTCTACTGCTTCCTCAACGCCCTCGCAAAGCCCATCACCGTCGTCTCCGTCGAAGGCGGCTCCTTCGCCTCGGCAACCGCAAAAACCTCACCCAGAACAGCCCTCTACGCCTACTGCATGTGGACAGCCCTCGCGCTCGACGTCCTCACCAAAGGCCTCGTCGCTCTGGTCTTCTTCTTCGGCACCGCCATCGTCTATCTCGCTATAACCGGCGAATACCGTAGCTCCCGTAGACTAAAGCCCTTCACCGGCCTTCTTCTCTTCTCCGCGATCGCCGCACCCTGGCACATCCTTGCCGGCCTCCGCAACACCGGCGGCATGAACGGCCACGGCTTCTTCTGGTTCTACTTCGTCAACGAGCACTTCCTGCGCTTCCTCGGCAAGCGCTACCCCATGGATTACAACAAGCTCCCTGGTTATCTCTTCTGGAGCCTCCACATCGTCTGGCTCTTCCCCTGGAGTCTCTTCCTTCCCCTCGCCTTCATCAAGGGTTGGAAGGTCTTCCAACAGCGCCGAAGCGCCTCCCGCGATGCCGTCAATCTCGAGTCCTTGGGCTCAGACGATCCCAAAGCTCGAAGCCTCTTCCTATACTTCCGCTACTCCGTCGACACCTTCGCCACCCGCACCACTCTTCTTCTCACCCTTTATGCGTCCCTCATCCTGATCTTCTTCTCCCTCTCCACCAATCAGGAGTACTACACCTTCCCCGCCTACCTTCCGCTTCTCATGCTCATCGCAGCAGCTCTCACCCGCGCCGAGCAGCCCCACGCTCCATCCGAAGCTCCCATCTTCCGCCGCTGGCTCACCTTCGCCCACGCCACCTTCACCCTCATCGGACTCGCCGTCGCTATTACCCTCGCCATCGGCCTCTGGACCTCCCGCCACCTCCCCTTCGTACCCGACATCGGAGAACTCCTCGCCCACCGCGGTGTAGGCGACTACACCCTCTCCATGTCGCACCTCTTCGACCTCACCGGCCCCTCCTTCGCCGCCTTGCGTCTGCCCGCCGCACTTGCAGCCTTCGCCTTCGCCGTAGGCCCCGCCATCGCATGGGTGTTCCGAGCCAAACGCCATCATCTGGCCGCAACCAAACCCCTTCCTTTAACCAGCGCCGTCTTCCTCGTCGCCGCTCACATCGCCCTCATCCGCTTCGGTCCCATGCTCTCCTCGCAAAACCTCGCCGCGAAGATCCAGCAACTCGAGGTTGACCACACCATCGCACCCGACACCACCATCCTGCTCTACGGTGATCAGTCCTACGGCTCCTCCATCCCCTTCTACCTCGGTCAAGACGTCCTCCTCGTCGACGGCCGCTCCAGCTCCATGATCTTCGGCTCAACCTTCCCCGATGCCCCGCGAATCTTCCTCACCCCCACCGATCTCCTGAAAGTCTGGGGCACCGGTCAGCGCAAAATCCTCTTCGTCCCCCTCGAACGACGCGACGTAGTGGATCAACTCCTCGGCAACAACAAAATCCTCATTCAAGAGACCTCTGGCAAGGCTCTCTTCACCGACCGCCCCCTCAATACCCCAACGAGCCTCACCTCCAGATAGATGCCCGTGCAAGCCAAAACTCAATCCGCACCCACAAACCGCCGCTGGAGCCCTCGCTCCATCGCCATCCTCGTCCTCGCCTGGATCGTCCTCCAGATCGGCGGCCTCTTCACCCCCGGCCTTCTCGACGACGTCGACTCCATCTACATCGAGATCGCCCGCGAGATGCTCCGCCGCCACGACTTCGTCACCCCATACATCAACGGTGTCCGTTTCTTCGACAAGCCTCCCCTCATGTACTGGATGGCTGCCGGTTCCATGCGTATCTTCGGCCCCTACGACTGGGCTGCCCGCATCCCCCTCGCTCTCGCTGTCCTCGCTCTTCTCTTCGCCGTCTACGCTCTGGGCATCCGCCTCTTCAGCAACATCTCCCCCGCAGGCAGCCCCGACCGCGGAGGCTTTTACGCCGCCCTCGCCATCGCCACCAGCATCGGCCCCTACCTCTACACCCGCTTCTACATTCCCGACATCCTCCTCGCCCTCTGGATGACCCTCGCGGTCCACCTCCTCCTCATAGCCCTCGACCGCCTCCACGTCAAAGATTCCGACTCACCACAAAACCGGGTGCCCCATTCATCGCAGTCTCATCGCAGTGAGTGGGACATTCGTGCGAAGCACGAACCGCTCTCCTCTTCCAATACCGAAAGCCCGGGTACCCCATCCTTCGCGCACTCCGCGAAGGGTGGGATCAACAAATCCGCCCTCCTACCCTGCCTCGCCTTCGCCGCCGTCATGGCCCTTAACGTCCTCACCAAGGGACTCATCGGCCTGGTCTTCCCCATAGGCTTCGTCCTTCTCTACCTTGCCCTCACGAAACAACTCCGCCTGCTTCCCCGCCTACACCTCATCTCTGGCACAGCCGTCTTCCTCGCCATAGCGGCACCCTGGCACATCCTCGCCGCCCTGCGAACCCCCGCAATCCCATTACCCGCCGGCCTGGGCCTCCCTGCCACCGGAGGCTGGGCCTGGTTCTATCTCTACAACGAGCACATAGCCCGCTTCCTCGGCCGCCGAATACCCCACGACTACGGCCAGGTCCCCATCCCACTCTTCTGGCTCCTCTCCGCCCTCTGGATCATGCCCTGGGTCGCCTTCCTCCCCGGCGGCCTCGCAAACCAAATCCGCACCCTCCGCAACAAGCTCATCCCCACCAATCGGGTGCCCCATTCATCGCAGTCTCATCGCCATAAGTGGGCCATTCGTGCGAGGCACGAACCGCTCTCCTCTTCCAATCTCGAAAGCCCGGGTGCCCCATCCTTCGCGCACTCTGCGAAGGGTGGGATCAACGAATCCGCCCTCTCCCTCCTCCTCTGGGCACTCCTCGTCCTCGGCTTCTTCACCCTCTCCAGCCGGCAGGAGTACTACGCCCTGCCCGCCCTGCCCGCCCTCGCTCTCATGGCCGCAAGCCTCCTCACCCAGGCCGACGCCGGAGAAGCAAAGGCCCAACGCAGTTCCCTCGCCTGGTCTCTCTGGTTTCTCGTCCCCCTCACCACCTTTATCGCCTTCGTCTGCGGCTACTTCGCCCTCACCGCCCCTCACTCGCCCCCCGGCACCGATATCGCCTCACTCCTCGCCGCCAACCCCGAGTTCTACAATCTCTCCCTTGGCCATCTCTTCGATCTCACCGGCGACGCCATGGGTCTCTTCCGAGGTCCCTTAGCCGCCGCCGCCGTCAGCATGCTGGCAATCGGCCTCGGCAGCTACTTCCTGCGCCGCTCCGGACGCACCTACGTCGCTAACCTCACCCTCGCCGCCGCCATGACCGTCACCCTGCTGGCCGCCCATCAAGGCCTGGCCCGCTTCTATCCCATCCTCGGCTCCAAAAGTCTGGCCCTCGCGATCAATCAAGCCGGCATCCAGCCCACCGACCTCATCCTCCTCGACGGCGAACTTACCTCAGGCTCCACCCTGGTCTTCTACACCGGTCAACGGGTCCATCTCATCAACGGCAACGTCAACGGCCTCTGGTACGGCAGCTTCTGGCCCGATGCCCCCAAGATCTTCGAAACCGAAGAAGGCCTCCGCCAACTCTGGGCCAGCCCCCGCCGAATCTTCCTCTTCACCTACAACCCCACCGCCCGCACCCGCGACCTTGCCCCCCTCGCCCCCGTTCACACCCTCGCCACCGCCGGTGGCAAAACCATCCTCACCAACCGCTAGAACATCCCAACACCGCAGGCCAACCCCGACCACGACTACGCAGCCGTTGCTCGTTCTTTGTTTGTCATCCCGTAGGGATCTGGCTTTTGCTCTTGCTTGCTCGTCATTCTGAGCGAAGCGAAGAACCCCTGTATTTCACAAGGGGAGCGAAGCGGCCCGAATGCCTTGCACAAACTTCACTACCGAACAACAGGCCGCATCTTCCCATCCTCCACCAGCTCATAAACCTCACCCCGCCAAAGAATCCGACCACTCGTATAACTCAACACCCAGAAAATAATCCCCATCAAATCCCGCAGCGGAAACAGCATCATCGTCCGCCAAAGCTGCCGCTCCTGCACCACAAATCTCCCCACAACCCATGCCTGCAGCACCCTCCCCAACACAGCAAACAACAGCGCACCCCACCCCAGCAAAGGCATCCCAAGCAGCAACGCCCCACCCCACGCCAACAACCCAAACGGCATCCCAAACGTAAGCGCCGTCCCAAAGTGCCCCTTGGGCCGCGAAAACCGTGTGCTCTTCATCCACCGCACCTGGTGCTTCATCGAGTTCAGAAAATCCACATTCAGCACAATGTGATCGATCACATGCCCGCTCAAAGCCACTGTATGCTTCTCCGAAATCCAGTTCCCCAGCACAAAATCATCGGCGCAGTACTCCGCCATGCGCTCAAACCCGCCAATCTCCTCGATGCACTCTCGCCGCGCCGCCATCGTAGGCCCCAGCGCAAACGAAACCGGCTCCGTCAGCAGCGAAGCACACACCCCCGAGCTCATCTCAATCGACATCCCCACCGCTTCAAGCTGCGCCCAAAGCCCCCCTCCAGCCACACCCCGGTAAAGACACGTCGAAGCCCCAACCCTCTCATCCACAAACGGCAACACAACATGCCGCAGATAATCGGGCGCCACCCGCACATCACTATCGCTGATCACCCAGAGATCATGCGTCGCCACCTTCGCCATCGCCACCAGCGAGCATACCTTCGCATTCGCGGCCCAAGGCTCCCCACTCGTCACGAACTTCGTCGTAATCTCCGGAAACTCCGCCGCCACTCGCCGCGCCACCTGCAACCCGGCATCCGCCTCATTACGCGCGCAAAACAGAACCTCGACCCGCGAAACCCCGTTCCCCGCCGAAGCTCCCGCCGCATGTCGCAGATAATCCTGCTCGAAAAACGTCCGCAGATGCGCCTCGAGCGATGGCTCATCGCCATGCAGCGGCTTGAACAAACTCACACCGGGCAGAAACTCCGGATCAGCAGCCAGCGCCGCATTCTCACGCCCACCCTCCCGCCGAAACCGGCGCGCCCCTACAATAACCATCCCAAGGAAGACACTCGAAGTAAGCAGACCGAACAACCCGAGGACCAGCATCCCCCACTCAACCGCAACCATCACACGCATCCCGTCTCACCAGCAATAAAGCCCAGTTTACGTGATCGACTACTTCTTCTTCCCCATCGGCACCACCACCGGCCGTCGCAGCGGAACCAGGCCTGCCCCCGGGTCCTGCTGTTGCTGCATCCGCGTCAGCATCTCCGTTCGCACATAGTCGACGAAGCCCTGCATCTGCCGATTCATCTCTTCCATACGCTCCCGCATCTGTAGCACAATCGCGATCCCCGCGATATTCACGCCCAGGTCCCGCGCCAGGTTCAAAATAAACTCCAGCCGCTCCAGATCCTCATCGGTATACAGCCGCGTATTTCCCTCGCTCCGCGAAGGCCGCAGCAACCCCTCCCGTTCATACATTCTCAACGTCTGCGGATGGATCTCATACATCTCCGCCACCGCCGAGATCATGTACGCGCCCTTGCTCTTCCGCTTCGAAGTCATCGCTCCACCTAACTCGCCTTCGCCTGCTTGTGCGTCTTATTCCTCACCGCTTTAGTCCCCGCCTTCACCAGAATCCGCAGCGCACGATTCACTTCCTCTTCACTCGGAAACGCCTTGAACAACTCCGGCTCAATCAATACGAGATTGCTTCCTTTTGCAAACCGCGCGGCATAAGAATTTTTGACTCCTTTGGAGAAGTCATACTCAGCTCGCATCTCATCTGCATCAATCTTCACGGCCTTTTTTTTCATATGCCCTCCTTTCTTTCAGCACCGCTCGCCGAGCACTTACTATTCGAATCTTCTCGCCTCGCTCCACCGAAACTACCACCAATACTCGCCTAAGCCGCGACCATCCAACAAGGAGGACCTTGATTCATCCTCCGAATGATCAGGATCGGAGATCATAAGACTATCTTCGTCGCTAAAGACAGTACACGCTTTTGCAAAGGTCACTCCATGCTTCCGTAAATTAGACGCTGCCTTCTTCCCATTCCACTCAAATAAGGTCCCTTCAGTCGTGCAACTCCGTATCATCCGGCAACGTCTTCGACCTCACTCTAATCTAATCTTGATCTGAGTCTACCGTTCGGCTCTTGTGGCACTCAAACCAAAACGCTCCTAATCCTTTTGAGATCAGGTAAACCAATGAAGAAGTTATCGGCCGCACTCTACACCGCCCAACTCCTCACCGGCATCGCCGCCGCAGCTACCGCCTATGCCCTGCGCCCCCGCCCCAATAGACGTATCACTCAGCAAGTCGTCCTCATCACCGGAGGCTCCCGCGGCCTTGGCCTCGCACTTGCCGACCGTTACGGCCGCGCCGGGGCCAAACTCATCCTCACCGCCCGCGACCACGACGAACTCAGCGCCGCCCGATACACCCTCCTCGGCCGCCGCGCCGTCCACTCCCCCGACGACGTTCTCATCATCCCAGCCGACCTCACCGACGCCACCCAGGCCGCCACCCTCATCGAGCATGCCATCTCCCACTTCGGCCACATCGACGTCCTCATCAACAACGCCGGCATCATCGAAGTCGGCCCTGTCGAAAATCAGCCGCTCGCCGCCTATCGCCGAGCCATGACCACCAACTTCTTCGCCGCCGTCCACACCACCCAGGCCGCGCTTCCTCACATGCTCCACCGTCGCGCCGGAGCAATCGTCAACATCGCCAGCATCGGCGGCAAGTTCGCCATGCCGCATCTTCTTCCCTACGTCTCCAGCAAGTTCGCCCTCGTCGGCTTCTCCCAGGGCCTCCACGCCGAACTCCGCCACAAGGGCATCCGCGTCACCACTGTCTGCCCCGGCCTCATGCGCACCGGCGGCGAAGTCAACGCCCACTACACCGGCCAGCTCAAAAAAGAAGAGCGCTGGTTCTCCCTCGCCGCCAGGACTCCCATCATCGCCGCCTCCGTCCAGCGTGCAGCCGACAAGATCTTCCACGCCGCATCCGCCGGACGAGCCGAGATCACCATCACCCCACAAGCCTGGCTCGCCGCCCGCGTCGCCGGCCTCGCCCCCGAAACCACACAATTCCTCGCCAGCCTCGCCAACCAGTTCCTCCTGCCCGCTCCCTCCACCGACGAACAGCTAAGCCTGACCTTCACCGCGAACCAGCCCAAAACCACGCACGCCTGACACCATCGCGATTAAAAAGAAACGGCCATGCCGATCACCAGCATGGCCTTCGCATCTTCGTGTCATCTACACCTTCGCAAACAAATCCTCTCGCGGATCCTCTGGATTCAGCTTCGCCAGCTCTCGCAAAATCTCCTTCGAGCGCTCATCCTGCACCTTCGGCACCACAACCTTCACCTCAACGATCTGGTCGCCCCGCGCACCCTCCCGGGAAGCGCTCTGCACGCCCTTCTCCCTCAGCCGTAGCTTCTGTCCGGACTGCGTCCCCGGCGGAATCTTCAACTGCGCCCGTCCATCGATCGTAGGCACATCAATCTTCGCGCCCAGCGCAGCCTCAGAAATAGCAACCGGTACCGTTACATAAATATCATCCGCCGTCCGCGTAAATACAGGATGCGTTCCCGCCTTGATAATCAGGAACAGATCCCCCGCAGGTCCGCCATTCACACCGGCATTCCCTTTGCCCGCCAGCCGAATGCGCTGCCCATCCCGCGTGCCCGGCTTAATCCGAAACTCCAGCGGTTCCCGCTTCGTCACCACGCCTGCGCCATCGCACGTCCCACAGGTATTCTGCACCTTGCCCGAACCGCCGCATCGTGGGCACTGGATATTGAACTTCATCCGCCCGCCCATCTGCGTCACCTGCCCCGACCCATGGCACTCCGGACACTCCACGCTTCCGCCCGTCGTCGACTTGCCCTTGCACGTCGGGCAAACCTCCTGCCTCTGAATCTCCAGCCGCGTCACGCCGCCGCGAACCGCCGTCCAAAAATCCACACTTACCTGGTATTCAAGATCGGTCCCCGGCTGAGGCCCACGCGCACCTCTCTGCCCTCCGGTAAACATCCCGCTGAAGATATCCCGGAAGCTCCCGCCAAACCCACCCGGCTCCTGCTGCGCCTGACCCCGTCCCGCCTGAAAGTCCGAAAAATCAAACCCGTCAAAATCGAACGGAACCTCCTGCGCACCGCCACGCTGCGAACTATAACCCGCACCTCCGCCACCTGGAAAGCCGCCGCCCGCGTGCCCTCCACGCGCCGCAGCCTCCGCCGCCGCAGGATCGATGTTGTCCGAGTAGAACCCAAACTGGTCATAGATCTTCCGCTTCTTCTCGTCGCTCAGAATATCGTTCGCCTCGGAGATCTCCTTGAACTTCTCCTCCGCCTTCTTATCGTTCGGATTCACGTCCGGGTGATACTTGCGCGCAGCTTTCCTGAATGCCTTACGAATGTCATCCGCCGTAGCCGTCTTCTTGACCCCAAGAACACCGTAATAATCTTTTGTCTTTGTCGTCGCCATAGTCTCTATTCCATTCTGCAACCGGCGCGGCTCATCCGCACCTCAAAAGCATCTCTTCTTCTAAATTCTCATTCTGCCTGGCATGTCGGACACCAGAACAAATTTCGCCCCGCCATCTCCTTCTTCAAAATCGTAGTCCCGCAAACAAAGCAAGGCCGCCCATTTCGCCGATATACATAATGAGCCTCCTCCTTCAACGCCTGCCCCTTCTTGTGCGGCCGGTCCGCAGGCTTCGTCGTCACAATCCTTCGATCCACCATCCCGGCCTTCATCAATACGCTCGCCTCTTTCCATATCGACCGCAACGCCTCTTCCGCGACAGCATTCCCCGCGAGAAACGGACTCAGCCGCGCCCTATACAGCAGCTCCGCACGAAAAATATTCCCAATCCCCGCCGCCACCGTCTGGTCCATCAGCAGCTCGCCAATCGACTTCCTGCTCTTGGCAATCTTCGCAATAAATTTCTCCGGCCCGTCGCCATTCAGCGGATCAGGGCCAAGCCGCTTCAGCAACCCGTCCCACTTTTCCTGCGTATATACCGAGCAGTCCATCGGCCCGCGCAGCTCTACCCAAGCCACCTTGTCCGCGTCGATATGTCCGCTTCCATCATCCTCCGAGTACCACGCATGACGCTTATTCACACCAGGAGCCGCGGGCTTCTTCACCGCCGCCGCATTCCACATCCTCAGCCGTAGTGCCCCACGCACATCCGGCAACGGTCCAGAGCCTTCCGTGAAATCTCCCTGCAGTCCAAGATGCACATGCAGAATCCGATCTCGCCCAAAGTCATATCCAAGATGCTTGCCCACAGCCATCACCCGCTCCAGCTTCCGGCCGTCGAGCACATCAACATCCGTAAACCGTCCCTGCGGTCCATCCACACGCACCGGCCTGCCGCCAAACGCTGCCTCATGGCGCTCCGCCCAGCGATGGATCTCATTGCCCTCCGGCATCCTCAATCCCTCCACTCGAAGCCAAATAAAATATGGCGACGGCACTGGTCAACACCAGGACTACCGTCGCCATGCCTACTACTTAGAAAAACTTAGTTCCAGACCTGCTTCGCCTCAATGGCCTCAATGGAGAACATCTGGTCTGGCTCCATCTGTTGCATGCGCTGAGCAAACTGCTCGGCCTCCTCGCGCGTGTCAAACATCATGCGGTTATACAACCGCCCTGCACGGACCTGGTCGCATCTCCACATCGTCTCGGTCATAGCCTTTCCTCCAAGCAATCGATTGAGTTCCAGGTTCTCCAGCCACAACACATCTGATACTTCATTGCTTCTGTTTCTGCTGCCCTTCACGTTCAACAACCTTTCCTGGCATTAGACGCACTCTATACGTCAACCACGCAATTCAGGCCCGGTAAAACAAGAGGGGCACCCGATGAGGAACGCCCCTCTTCTTTGCTACGAAACTTCTACTGCAATGGATTAGACTTATTTCTTCTCGTCGACATCCACGTACTCAGCATCAATAACGCCTTCGTCCTTCTTCGACTCTGTAGCTCCCTCAGCCGCCGCCGCACCATCCGTCGGTGCCGTTGCAGAAGCTGCAGTCGCCTTGTACATCGCTTCGGCAAGTTTATGGCTCGCACTTGTTAGACGATCCTTCGCGGCATTCAGCTCAGTCGCCCCTGGAGTTCCCGTCAACGTTGTCTTCGCATCGGCCAACGCAGTCTCAACCTCTGCCTTTTCAGCGTCTGAGACCTTGTCGCCGGCTTCCTTCACCATCTTCTCGACGTTGTACACCAGCGAATCCAGACCGTTGCGCGCCTCAACCTCATCGCGCTTCTCCTTGTCCTCGGCAGCGTGAGCCTCGGCGTCCTTCGCCATCCGCTCAACCTCCTCCTTGCTCAGGCCCGACGAGCTCGTGATCGTAATTTTCTGATCCTTGCCCGTCGCATTATCCTTCGCCGTCACATTCAGAATGCCGTTGGCGTCGATGTCGAACGTCACCTCGATCTGCGGCACGCCACGCGGAGCCGGTGGAATCCCCGAGAGCTTGAACTTGCCCAGCGTGCGGTTCTGCGCGGCCATCGGACGCTCGCCCTGTAGCACATGCACCTCAACCTCAGTCTGCGAGTCCGCCGCCGTAGAAAACGTCTCCGTCTTCTTCGTCGGAATCGTCGTATTCCGGTTGATCATCGGTGTAGCCACGCCGCCCATCGTCTCAATCGACAACGTCAACGGAGTCACATCCAGCAGCAGAAGATCCTTCACCTCACCTGCAAGAACGCCAGCCTGAACCGCCGCTCCGATCGCTACAACCTCATCCGGGTTCACACCCTTGTTAGGCTCCTTGCCGAACAACTCCTTCACCAGCTGCTGAATCTTCGGCATACGCGTCTGTCCACCGACGAGTACAACCTCGTCGATCTTGCTCGCGTCGATGCCCGCATCCTTCAGCGCCTGCTTGCTCGGCCCAATCGACCTCTGCAGCAAGTCATCCACCAGCGACTCCAGCTTCGCACGTGTCAACTTGCGTACCAGGTGCTTCGGCCCGCTCGCGTCGGCAGTAATGAAGGGAAGATTGATCTCCGTCTCCTGTGCCGTCGAAAGTTCGATCTTCGCGCGCTCCGCGGCATCCTTCAACCGCTGCAACGCCATCTCGTTACCCTTCGCCGTCAGGTCCAGACCGCTCTCGCTCTTGAACTCGCTAATTAGCCAGTCCACAATGCGCTGGTCGAGATTGTCGCCGCCCAGGTGCGTATCGCCATTGGTCGACTTCACCTCAATCACGCCCTCACCTACTTCGAGGATCGAGATATCGAACGTACCGCCGCCGAAGTCGTAGACCGCAATCGTCTCGTCCTTCTTCTTGTCCAAACCGTAAGCAAGCGCAGCCGCCGTCGGCTCATTCACAATGCGCTTCACATCCAACCCTGCAATCCTGCCTGCGTCCTTCGTGGCCTGCCGCTGGGCATCGTTGAAGTAAGCCGGAACCGTAATCACAGCCTCCGTCACCGAAGTCCCCAGGTAATCCTCCGCAGCCTTCTTCAGCTTCTGCAGAATCATCGCCGAGATCTCGGGCGCGGTGTACTCCTTGCCCTGCGCGCTAACGGCAATATGGTCGCCCTGCTGAACCACCTTGTAGGGCACCATCTTCATCTCTTCACTCACTTCATTCACGCGGCGACCCATAAACCGCTTGATCGAATAAACGGTATTCTCCGGGTTCGTAATCGCCTGACGCTTCGCCACCTGGCCAACCAACCGTTCACCGCTTTTGGTAAATGCAACCACGGAAGGCGTTGTCCGCCCACCCTCTTCATTCGGTATTACCTTCGGCTCGCCGCCTTCCATCACCGCAACGCACGAGTTCGTGGTTCCCAAATCGATGCCGATAATCTTTCCCATATGTTGTCCCCTATTCCCGGGCGCGGCCCGGTACACATTTTTGACTGCCCAAGAATCTCACCTTGAGTCACTTACTGTCAAGTATTCTGATGCTTGGCGAAGCAATACGATGCATCAATCCATAGGCCAAATCCATCCTCCTCCTATCCCACATTCGAGCCATTGTCCCTCCCGAACCAAGAAAGTTACTCTTCGGCATCTGATGCCCCTGAAAGTCCTGCAATTGGAACAAATTCGCCCTCTGGAGATTCGAAGATGCCCTCCCCAAAAGCTGCACGGACAACGACTCGCCGCCTTCTCACCCTCGCCTCCCTCGGAGTAGCCGGCCTCTTGGCTGGCCTGCTCTCCGGCTGCTCCCCCTCACCTGCCTCTTCCAACCTGGCCACCTATACCCAGCCTCGTAGTTTCGAAAGCCTCACCCGCACGCATCAGCCGCCCAGCCTCTATACCCACCCCCTCCCTGACCTCAAACACCCACCGACCCCCCACCGCATCGAATCCTGGGCCGACCGCACCCCCCGTCAGACCTCGTCCCCCTTTTCCAGTCAGATCGATGCCGGTCCCACCCTCAGCGAGTACGCCTTCACCGGCGCGCCCCTTCCTCCTCGAATCTCGGCTCGGCCCGACTGACCGCCCAATAATTTTCGCTCTACAATCTTCCGCTGGCGGCATGTCGAAACCTGACACGCCGCCCTTTTTTTTGCCACCCTACCTCTCATCGAGTTCTCGCTGCATCTACCTTCTGTAGAATTCACCTCCACAAGGAACTCTCAGACCAACCGCATGGCTACGTCCGCACAAGCGCCGCCTGATCAGTCCGCCGAAGTCACACACGGCGTCAATCCCTGGCTCATCGCCATGGCCGTCATGCTAGCGACGTTCATGGAAGTCCTTGACACCGCCATCGCCTCGGTCGCCCTCCCCTACATCGCCGGTTCGCTCTCCGCCTCCACCGACGAAGCCACCTGGGTCCTCACCAGCTACCTCGTCGCCAACGCCATCGTCCTCCCCGCCAGCAACTGGTTCTCCCTCAAATTCGGCCGCAAGCGCTTCCTCATGTCTTGCGTCGCCATCTTCACCGTCGCCAGCTTTGCCTGCGGAGCCGCCCCCACCCTCGCCTTCATGCTCCTCGCCCGCGTTGTGCAGGGAGCAGGCGGCGGCGCCCTCCAACCCCTCTCCCAGGCCATCCTCCTCGAATCCTTCCCTCCCGCCAAGCGCGGTGCCGCCATGGCCGTCTTCGCCTTTGGAGTCGTCGTCGCCCCCGTCCTCGGCCCCACTCTCGGCGGCTGGCTAACCGACACCTACTCCTGGCGCTACGCCTTTTACATCAACATCCCCATCGGCATCCTCGCCCTCTTCATGATCAATCGCTTCATCCACGACCCGGCCTACATCAGCAAGGCCAAGGTCCCGCCGCTTGACCGCTACGGCTTCGCCGCCCTCATCATATGGACCGGCGCCCTCCAGATCATCCTCGACAAGGGCCAGGAAGACGACTGGTTTGGCGCCACCTGGATCCGCTGGGCCGCCCTAGCCCTCATCGTCTCGTTCGTCTACTTCGTCTGGCACTCATGGAAGGGCAAGGACACCCTCGTCGATCTCAAGGTCCTCAAAGACCGTAACTTCGCCATCGGCTGCGTCCTCATCTTCATGTTCGGCATCGGCATCTACTCCACCGTCACCGTTCTTCCGCTCTTCTATCAGGAGCTGCTCGGCTACACCGCCTTCACCGCCGGCCTCGTGGTCGCTCCCCGTGGCATCGGAGCTATCTGCGGCATGCCCATCATCGGCTATCTCTCCAACAAGGTGGACCCGCGTTACCTCCTCAGCTTCGGCTTCATTACCTTTGGCCTCACCACGCTTTACTTCGGCAACGTCACCCTCGATCTCTCCCCCACCACCCTCTTGTTTCCCATCCTGATCACCGGCTTCGGCCTCTCCTTCGTCTTCGTCCCCATCAGCACAGCCGCCTACGGAACCCTCCGCAACGACCAGATCGGCAACGCCAGCGGCCTCTTCAACCTGATGCGCAATGTAGGCGGCTCCATCGGAATCTCCGTCGCCCAGACCCTGCTCACCCGACGCTCTGCCGTCCACCAGAACCTCATCATCAACAACGTCCCGCTCACCGGCCAGCAGTTCCAGAACAGCCTTGCCGCCGCCACCCAATCCGTCACAGGCTACTTCGGTGCGTCCAACGCCGCCGCCCCCGGCCAGGCCCTTCTCTACCAGCAACTCCAGCGCCAGGCCGCCAACTGGGCCTTCGTCGACGTCTTCCGCTGGCTCTCCCTCCTTTGCTTCGTCTGCGTCGGCATCGTCTGGCTCTTCAAGAAGGTAAAGCCCGGCAAAGCCCCCGCCGGAGCCCACTAACTCTCAGCGACAGGGCAAACCCCCGAGCGATTCTGAGAACAGCATCTCCAAAGTAAAAGAATAAAAGCGCAAAAACAGAAATAATAACCTCGCATCTGTCGAATCCGCCGCCGCCCAATCGTCAAGAGACCAGAAGGAGAAACAACATGCCCCAGTTTGCTTTACTGTTCAGCGCGCCTGAAACTTGGCGCGACAACCTGTCCCCCGAAGAGATCCAGGCGCTCATCGCCAAATACGTCGCATGGCGCGAAGGCCTCATCCAGCGCAACATCTTCCGCGGCAGTCAGAAACTCGTCGAAGGAACCGGCCGCCGCCTTCGAACTCAGAACGGCAAAGTCTTGATCACCGAAGGTCCCTTCAGCGAGTCGCAAGAGGTCCTTGGAGGCTTCTTCGTCATCGAAGTCCCCACCTACGAAGATGCCGTCGAAGTAGCCCGCACCTCCCCGAATCTCGTCGACGGCCAATTGATCGAGATCCGTCAGTTAGACTTCATGGTGCCTCCGCCTACACAGAATTAGCGCAGCACCAGGGTGTCCCATGGCAGAGCCAACCGCAGCCTCCGAATCCGCAATCCCCTGCACCGAACTCGTGGACCATCTATTCCGCCACGAGTTCGGCCGCATGGTTTCCCACCTCACGCGCATCCTCGGCGCACGCAATCTGGCCATCGCCGAGGATGCCGTGCAGCACGCCATGCTCCGGGCTCTGCAACATTGGCCCTTCCACGGAACCCCGAACCACCCCAAGGCCTGGCTCATCCAGGTCGCCTACCACCGGGCCCTCGACGTCCTCAAAAAAGACCGCCGTCTCGACCTCTACGACGACGAAGCCGAGACCGCACTCACCCGTCAGATAGACCCCCGCCAGGGCCGCGCCCCAGTCCACTTCACCAACGAAGTAGCCGACGAGCAGCTAGCCCTCATCTTCGTCTGCTGCCACCCCGCCCTCCCCCGCCCCGCCAGCGTAGCCCTCACTTTAAAAGTCGTTTGCGGCTTCGGCGTCGCAGAGATAGCCCGCGCCTTCCTCTCCACCGAGATCTCCATCAACCAACGCCTCGTCCGCGCCAAGCGCACCATTCGCGACCAGAACATCCGCTTCGAAGTCCCCAGTCCTGCCCAGCTCCCCGATCGTCTCGAAGCCGTCCTCGATGTCCTCTACCTCCTCTTCACCGAGGGCTACGCCGCCACCACCGGCGACCACCTTATCAAAGACGACCTCTGCGCCGAAGCCATCCGCCTTACCACCGCCCTAACCGAAAATACAGCAACCTCCCAGCCCGAAGTCCACGCCCTCTTAGCTCTCATGCTCTTCCAGGCCGCACGCCTCCCCGCCCGCGTCGACGCTGCAGGCGACCTTCTCCTCCTCGAAGAGCAGGACCGCACCCTCTGGGACCGAGCCCTGATCCACCGCGGCCTCCGCCACCTCGCCCAGGCCGCCCACGGAGATCACCTCTCCACCTATCACCTCCAGGCCGAACTGGCCGCCGCCCACGTAACCGCCGAATGCTTCGCCCTCACCGATTGGGACCACATCCTCACCCTCTACAATCTCCTCCAGCAGCTGCAGCCCACCCCCGTCGTCCTCATCAACCGCGCCATAGCCCTGGGCCAGGTCGAAGGACCAGCAGCCGCTCTCGACGCCCTCGAATCCATCCCCTACGACAACCAATCTCAGCGCTACCGTCTCCGCCACGCCGCCGAAGGCGAGTTCCACCGCCAACTCGGCAACCTCCCCCAGGCCCGAACCTTCTTCCAGCGCGCCCTCTCCTGCGCCCACTCCGAACCCGAGCGCCGCTTCCTCGAGCGCAAACTCAAATCCCTCGCACACACACCGCTGATAGCGAATAAAAAAAACCGGATAAATGTGTCGAATCTCCCTGACACCAATCGTCTCTACGAGTAAGCTGCCCAGAAGCTGCGGAAGCCAAAGATAAGTGCCTCCAACTTCGGCCCCGAATTCACCCCCATCGCACGTCAAAATCGAAAGGACCCATTCATGGCAAATAACTTCTGTCACCTTGAACTCGCCACCACCGACCTCGCCAAAGCTAAGGCCTTCTATTCCGGTCTCTTCTCCTGGGCCCTCGAAGACATGGACATGGGCCCCGGCGGTACCTACACCATCATCAAGCCCGGCGAAGGCCCCGGTGGCGGCATGATGAAGCACCCCATCCCCGGAGCTCCCTCCTCCTGGCTCGCCTACGTCCAGGTCGATGACCTCGCCGCCTCCACTGCCAAAGCCAAGTCTCTCGGCGCCCAGGTCATGAAAGACATCACCGAAGTCCCCAACATGGGCCACTTCAGCATCCTCCTCGACCCCACCGGCGCCGCCATCGCCCTCTGGCAACCCAAAACCTAGACCGAAATCTCCCACCAACAAACCACAGCAACGGACAGCCCTACCGTCCGTTGCGCAGCTCCAACCCAATCCAGTACAGAGACTTACCTGAATCTATCGCCAATTCCCAGCAAAAACGCATGTCAAGTCCCGCACCCACCTAAACCTTTTACAATCATAAGATTACGATTGCAAAAGAGTTCCCTTCAATCCGGTACAATTAAACAACAGCTTCATAAGAAGGCACCGAAATACTGGGACTCACGCGTACCACCTAACTCCTTTATTTGTTATATTTTGCGGTTAACCCTTTTGTTTAGAATATTTTGGCGCCACATACCCTCGCCAAACTATTGCAAACATTAGACTTACGCACAAAATACCCCAGGGCTTGGGGGGGTACCCCTGAATCCGCAGACCAATATGCGAATCCAATAACAAGCTGCTAAACTAAAAGAACTGCCATAAAGGCGGCGCGACAGGCCCTTCGATGTGACGTGCACCCACCGTTGCAAGCGATCCGCGAGCCGACAGGCAAATAATCCAAGAGCCAGAGAGGCTTTTGACAAAGGATCATCGACCATGCCTAAAGAAGGAATTCACCCAAACTATACCGTCACCACCATCAAGTGCGCCTGCGGCAATCACTTCGAAACCCGCTCCACGCACAAGGGTGACATCGTCCTCGAAATCTGCTCCGCCTGCCACCCCTTCTTCACCGGCAAGCAGAAGCTGATCGACACCGCAGGTCGCGTCGAACGCTTCCGCCGCAAGTTCGCCAAGTCGGACGCCGGCAAAGCCGAGGCCGCCACAAAGTAAGCGGGGGACAAAGCAATCGCTTGAAAGGCCTCCGCCAAAACGGAGGCCTTTCAGCTTTCTACTCCTACACCTACACTCTGTCTCCTATGAAGAAGCGCTACACACTCGAGCAGAAACGCTGGGACTCTCCCGCCGAGCACGCCATGCCCGAGCACACTCGCGTCCCTGCCAGCTTCACCATAGGCAACGTAAAGATCGCCCCTGCCACCGTCCTCGCCCCCATGGCCGGCGTCACCGACACCGTCTTTCGCCGCTTCATCAAAAACGCCAGCCAGTTCACCTCGCCCATCTCTCAAGAGTGTCATCCCGAAGAACCTTCTTTAGGGTGTCATCCTGAGCGGAGCGAAGCGGAGTCGAAGGACCTGCGGTTTGCCGTTGCAGCCACAGACATCGAAGCCGAAACCTCCAACCAGCAATCCGGCTGCGGCCTCATCATGACGGAGTTCACCTCCGCCGACGGCCTCTCCCGCATGCGCGAGACCAAGCGCAAGCGCTACCTCACCTACTACGACGACGAGCACCCCATTTCGGCCCAGCTCTTCGGCTCCAACCCCGAGACCCTCGCCGACTCCGCCCGCATCGTCCAGGACGCTGGCTTCGACCTCGTCGACCTCAACCTCGGCTGCCCCGCCAAGCGTGTCGTCGCCTGCAACGGTGGCTCCGGCCTCCTGCGCGACCTCCCGCAGATCGAGCTCATCTTCAAAGCCATCCGCAGCGCCGTCACCATCCCCTTCACCGTCAAGTTCCGCATGGGCTGGAACGACAAGCACATTGTCTGCGTCGACCTCGCCAAGATGGCCGAAGACTGCGGCCTCAACGCCGTCGCCCTCCACGCCCGCACCCGCGAAGACGGCTACACCGGACAGGCCCGCTGGGAGTACATCGCTGCTGTCAAAGACGCCGTGAGCATCCCGGTAATCGGTAACGGCGACATCCGCACCCCCGAAGACGCCGCCGCCATGGTCGACGCCACCCACTGCGACGCTGTCATGATCGGCCGCACCGCCCCATCGAACCCCTGGATCTTCCGCCAGATCGCCCAGTACACGGCCTCCAAGGAGGCCACCGGCATCGGCAGCTACGACCACCCCACCAACGACGACCGCTACCGCATGATCCGCACCTACTTCCAGATGCTGGTCGACGAAATCGCCATCGAAGAGGCCGCCGAAGCCGCCCGCGCAGCCGCCATTGAAGCCTCCGGCCAGATCGCCCGCGACCAGCGCCACCGCGACTGCGTAGGCAAGATGAAGCAGTTCGCCAGCTGGTTCACCCACGGTGTCCCCGGCGGAGGCGCACTCCGCAAACAAATCTTCGAATCTAAAAACGGCCCCGCCGTTCTCGATGCCATCGAGCGCTTCTTCGAGAACCAGCTCATTACCCGCAACGAACCAGCCATCACAGAAACCGATGAGTCAATGCTGACCTCAGCCGCCTACTGCGACTGACTCTCTTTGGCCGGCTTGTACACCCGCACGTAATCCACCAACATCCGTTGCGGAAACGCCGTCGTCTCATCCGGGTATCCGGGCCAGCCCCCTCCCACCGCAACATTCAGAATCAGAAAAAACGGATGGTCATACACCCACTTCGCTCCCGCAGGAAGATCGGCCGGAGTCCGCTCCGCAATCAGCTTGTCATCGAAATAAAACCTGATGTTATTCGGCGACGACTCAACAGCATAGACATGAAAGCCGGTATTCACAACCTCACCAGCAGGCAAATCATACTTAGCTGAGATACCATTCGCGCCGCTGTAACCAGGTCCATGCAGCGTGCTGTAGATTCGCCCAGCCTCGCCAATGTTCTCCATGATGTCGATCTCACCAGCCTTCGGCCATCCAACACTCCCAATGTCATCCCCAAGCATCCAGAACGCGGGCCAGATGCCCTTCCCCACCGGCAACTGCATCCTCGCCTCAATCCGTCCATAAGCCTGCGAGAATAATTCCTTCGTCTTGATCCGCGCCGAAGTATACGGTCGCGCAAACCCATCTTTCCCCGTGTACTCCTCCTTCAGCGCCGTGATGACAAGGTTCCCACCCCTCTGCTGCACATTCGTGGGCCTCGAAGTGTAACTCTCCAGCTCCTTGTTGCCCCAGCCGCCGCCTCCAACATCGAAGCCCCACTTCGCCGGATCAGGCAGCGTTCCATCTACTGCATTGAACTCATCACTCCACACCAGCTTCCACCTGGAAGCGTCAGATTGAGACATTCCATGAGTCGACACCAGCACTAAAGCAGCCAATGCATATAGAATCCGCGCAGTCATATCTCTCCGCTCCTCTTACGCCAAACCACCTTCACCTTCGTGCGCCAACGCTCACCAAGCGCCACCAGGACCCACTCCACTCTCGGCGAAAGATACCGCAACACCACCTCAGTCGCCGGATGCACCCGCAAAGCCGGAGCCACCAGGTAAAGTCGAGGCGGCTCCTTCGCCAACCACATTCCGCCGAAGTACCCATGCCGCTGAAACTCCCCCAGCCCACTCATCTGATCGGGGTTCTGCAGATGATGCCACCGCACCCGCACCCAGTAATCCAACCCCTGCAGCGCCAGATGCATATCCTCATCTGCCTTCAGCTCGATTACAGCCAGTCGTCCGTCGCTCGTGACGCCCAGCAGATCAAGCATCCCTCGATCGCCGGCCGCGAATGCAGGAACCTGCGTATAAACATGCTGTTGACTCAATCTGGTATCCAATGGCTCTACATCGCGGCGAATCATACTCTCTAACCAGCGCTCCGGTTGCATTCGGTATAACGGATCGCGCTTATCCCCTTCAGCCGATCGTCTCTCAAACAGTCTTGCTAACAAATCCCGCAACTCACTCTCGTTCTCAGCTGTCATCGGCATCTCATTGGATCCAGCCCCGAACGTAATCTCCTGCATGCTATTGAATGAGTTGTTCGAATATGCCATTCTTACCCGCGCAAACTCCAGCCCATGCAGTAGGAACGCAAGCTCCGTACCATTGCGAATCCTCCGCTCTACTATGTCGTGCATCGCTTCCGGAACAAGTGCCATCACCCTTGCGGCAGACTCATCAAATCTCTCCTTTGCCGCAGACTGGTTCGGCGCTCGGACCAGCTTCGTCGCCAGATTACCGTGGTCAGCCGCATCTCTTTGTTCCATCTCCTCGCTCGCCTGATCCAGTTCCCAAAGCTCCCACTGCGCGATCTTCTCGTTCAGCCAAGCCATTCGCGACAATGTAAGCACCGCCATTCCTTGCGGCGCCACCAGTTTCAATCCCTGATATACCCTGCGCCCGTTACCAGACTCGCGACAGTGATGCAGCCATAGAATTCCGAGCGTCAGAATCCCATCGACCGTAGCCTGCGTCTCTTCCTCATAGACGGCAATTACAGCCCATGCCTTCCGGCCCTGTACTATCGATCCGCGCGCATACGCCGGACCGAAACTCTTCTCAAGGTCCATAGCCGTGCGAAACCCATCCGGCTTCCACTCCGGAAAAGATCTCAAAAGCACTCGCTCGAAGACTCGCAGATATTTCATGCGCGTTGCCTCGCGCGTCGAGGGCGCACGCCTGTCGCTGTCTACAACAAACTCCAGAGTTTGCGGCTTCGTTTGTCCAAAACGGTACGTGCTTAGCTTCAATGCACCGTTTCGGGTAGTCGCACCCGTTACTCGCCGTACGACGTTTCTATCCTCGCTCCAGAGATGCAGTGCGCAACGTCCATGCTCCGTTCCCAGCGAGTATTTCGCTTCGCGCATGTCGAAGATCACCTTGCCATCTTCAAGCACAACTGCCATTGGATGTTCTGCAAGAAATGTTTCGAGCGCAGAGGTAATAGCCTCCACCGTCTGCTCAGGCTCCTCCAGAGTCACTCGTGACGACATAGCCGAACGCTAACACATTCGTAATATGTGACAGGCACTGAATCGCACTGTGCGCCTTCAGAGACAACTCGAAGGTGCTCTAAAAGTTAAAATTTATTCGGTGTGATACGAATTCTTACCCCAATGAAAGGTAACCTTCGGCGAGCATCCCGGAGCCTTCACTAAAATCGTCGTATCTCCAGATGTCTTCCCCCTCACCTGTGGCAATACTGACGACATCAAATTGCCCTTATCATCGACCTTCCAAGTCCCCGTCACAACTTCACCGGCCGAATCCGACGATATCGGAACGCTTGTATTCGGAGCAAAGCCGCTCCCTTTGATCATCACGACATCGCCATCCGGTGTTCCTAGCAGAACTTCCAGTGAACAACCAGCATCCTTGCCGATAATCGGGAAGGGCACAACCGAGCCCAGCGCCTTCGCTTTCTGATCGTCTGAGATAAGGCCAAAACGCTTTGGCTCTCCTTTAGCAACCTGGACAGCAATGTCGATGATCGGATCAGTGTCCGGTTTGCAATCTGCTTGGGTTTTTCCCGTGCAGGAAAGTTTGCCATCCGCGGTCAGCGTGATGCCACTACGAACCGGCTCGATACCGCGATTGAGCGGCCACGCTATGAGGGTGTAATGCTGATCCGTCGGTAGTCCCGGAGCAGATATATCGTAAGTGATTACTGTTCTTTGATCCGTCTTCTTTCGGCTCTTTTCTTTGAGGATGAGCCTCGTTACTGCAGTTGCTGCACTCAGATCCCAGGCATATTGTTGTCCGAGCAACTTCCTGGCAACATCCATCGTTTGTTGTTCCTGAGTTGCATCACCAGATCCAGCCTGCGTCTGTGCCAGTGCTAATCCGGTACACACAACGACAGAAAGAACGAACTTACAGATCATGCGCGCCTTGCTTGACGAAGCGATCGTGTCTTCGCGATTTCGCATGGCTTGCACTACCAGCCTTCCTTCGCGCGAAGGTGCGTCACATGCGCCACATGATGACGCGAATGCCACGCATACACCAATGTAGACACCTCGACTGTCGTCGGCCCATTCTCGGGATGGCGAAATCCCCGCTGCCATTGCTGATCATCCAATGACTGCAACAGCATTACCCAGCGTGCGTGCAGGCTTTCGATGATCTCCAGCGACCACTCCATCGGAGCCAGCGAATCATGCAGCGTCGCCCACGCTTTTTCGTCATATGGCTTGATCGTCGGCCAATCCTCTGTCAAAGCCAACCGTACCCGAATGAAGGCGTTCATATGACTGTCTGCGATGTGATGCACCAATTGACGCACCGTCCAGCCGCCTTCACGATAAGGCGTATTTAACTCCGCTGTGTCCATTCCATCCACCGCATTGCGCAACTGCTCCGGCAACTCAGCCAGCGTCGCAATCGCGTTCAGCCGATCATCAGGAGTGATCGTCTCCGGTTTCTCAAACTTCCCGATGGGATATCGTGGGTCTACAACGCTCAGCGCCATTGCCGGGCTCCTTACAAAGATAGGTAAGAGCAAGTTAGCACAACTCTTTGTATAACTTTCAGTATGAAACCTATGCGCCACAAACTGGCCATGCGCCTGTCAGCGATCGCCTTCGTTATCATACTTTTTACCAGCATCGTCCGTGCGCAGCAGTCCCACCTCGGCTTCGACCGCAATGAGTACCCCGGCGACGATTTTCTCCCCGCTTTGCGTCAGCACTTTGACTTTGCCGGATACTGGCTCAACAATCCACCCGGCGAACACCAAAACACCTGGACCGGCAGACGTGGCGTCCTCCTCCATAACGACTTCGGTTTTCTCGTTCTCTTCAACGGACGCCTCGACGCTGAAATATTAAAAGCTCAAAAGTCCGGTACCACGCCCGCTGCCCTCGGCCAAAAAGATGCAGCAACCGCAGTAGCCTCCGCTCAGCGCGAACACTTCCCTGCACACACCGTTCTGTTCCTCGATCAGGAGGAGGGTGGCCGACTTCTTCCTGAACAATCCACCTACCTCTTCGCCTGGAGCGAAGCCATTGCCAGCTCACGCTATCTCCCTGGAGCATATGTCAGCGGTCAGCCCGTGCCTGACGATCCAGGCAAGACCATTACGACCGCCCAAAACATCCGCGAACAAGTCGCAGCCAATCATCTTCACCCCATTGCCCTTTTCATCTACCAGGATGCCTGCCCACCTTCGAACGGCTGCACCTTGCACCCACCAGCGATCACGGCGGTTGGAACGGCTGATATCGCTGCGTGGCAGTACGCCCAGTCTCCTCGTCGGCCAGAGATTACCCGCTCGTGCGCCAAAACATACGCCACCGATGGCAAATGCTACGTCCCCAATCTCCCCAAACTCCACCTCGATCTAAGCGTCTCCCCCTCACCCGACCCCTCCCATGGTCGCTGAAAAGGACACCCACAATACACCCATACGCCGAAAGGCGCATTTGCCGCAGCCCCCTGCGAAGCCTATCATCAATAGAGATGACAATTCCCGCCCCGGATCACAAACGCTACTTCATCGAGAAACTCGGACTTTCCGAACGCCTGATGGAACGCTGTCTGGGCGAAGCGCTCTCAGCAGGCGGTGACTACGCCGACCTTTATTTTGAGTCGGTTACCTCCACTTCTCTTGGAATCGATGAGTCACTCGTCAAGTCCGCTAGCCAGGGCATCAGCGTAGGCTGTGGCGTCCGCGTCGTCTCCGGCGAACGCACTGGCTACGCCTATACCGACGACCTTTCCTCTGACCGTCTCCTCCGCGCTGCACGCACCGCAGCTCTTATCGCCAGCGGCCCGGCCAAAGAGATCATGAGCGGCTTCCGTCACACCGAAGCCACCTCACTTTATCCCATTGCCGGAGCGACCACCGACGCCGAGATCGCCCAGAAGCTCGCTCTCATCGAACGCGCCGACAAGGCTGCACGCGCTTACGATCCACGCATTACCCAGGTTCGCGCCGGTTTCAATGACGAGCTCCGCCGCATTCTCATCGCTGCGTCCGATGGCACCTTCGCCAGCGACACGCAGCCGCTCGCCAGGTTGAACGTGTTTGTTATCGCTAAGGATGCAGCGGGTAATGGAGGCGCTGGCAGCACTGCCCGCGGCACCAGCGGCGGTGGCGGTCGGGTCACCATGGACTTCTTCGAGGGTGCCAAATCACCCGAGCACTATGCCAGCGAGGCCGCCCGCACAGCTATCCTCCAGCTCAACGCTGTAGAGGCACCGGCTGGCGAGATGGAAGTCGTCCTCGGCCCCGGCTGGCCCGGCGTCCTGCTCCATGAGGCTGTAGGGCACGGACTGGAAGCCGACTTCAACCGTAAGAAGACCTCGGCCTTCGCCGGACTCATCGGCCAACAGGTTGCCAGCAGCAAGGTTACGGTTGTCGACAACGGCAGGATGCCAAACCGTCGAGGGTCTATCAATGTCGACGATGAAGGCAATCCGACGCAGGAGAATGTCCTGATCGAGAACGGTATTCTCAAAGGCTATCTCTCCGACAAGCTGTCCTCGCGGCTCATGGGAACTCCAAACACTGGCTCCGGGCGCAGGGAAAGCTATCACCATATTCCGATGCCGCGCATGACCAACACTTACATGCTCAATGGTGACGATATGCCTGAGGACATTATCAAGTCCGTCAAGCGCGGCCTCTATGCCGTCAACTTTGGCGGCGGCCAGGTCGACATCACCAATGGCAAGTTCGTCTTCTCTGCCTCCGAGGCTTACCTCATCGAAGACGGCAAGGTTACGCGGCCAGTCAAAGGCGCGACTCTGATCGGCAATGGCCCGGAAGCGTTGAAGTATGTGTCGATGGTCGGCAATGACCTCGCACTCGACGAGGGCATTGGCACCTGCGGCAAGGCTGGGCAAAGCGTTCCCGTTGGCGTAGGCATGCCCACAATCAAGCTCGACCGTATGACGGTTGGAGGAACGGGACAATAATGGCAATCGAACGCGAGAAGATTTACGAATGCGAAGTAAAACGTCGTCGCGTCAAAGTTGGCGGCGGCTACGAGCCGTTCTGGAAGGTCAAGACCGTCGCCGAGGCTCTCGCCGACTCGGACGCAGAGTTCCGCTGCAAGGACTGCTTCGGCGAAGTGAAGCTTCTCGGCCGTAACAGCAAGGTCGGGGCTCCCCCGTATGTCGAGCACAAGTCGTCCGCCGATGCTGAGTTCTGTTCCAACGGCATCTTATTCAAGAAAGCTACTGATGGTCGCGAACCGAAGCAGTCTGAGCATCCGGTTCTCTAAAATTTTTTCCGCGGCAGCAAAGCGGAATTCCTGTTCCACGCGCATGACATCGGAAAGTACCAACCCACGAACCTGAACCGTACTTAATCGAGGTCAATCATGGCAGTAGTCGAGCGTGAAAGGTTCTACGAATGTGAAGTCAAGCGTCGCCGTGTTCGCGCAGCCGGTGGCTACGAGCCGTTCTGGAAGGTCAAGTCCATCACTGTCGCTCTCGAAGATAACGACACCGAGTTTCGTTGCAAGAGCTGCGGCGGAGCCGTCAAGCTCTTCAAGCGGCGCTCGGAAGATGGGCCGGCCACGCACATCGAGCACAAGCTGAAGACCGACTCCGAGTATTGCGCGGAAGGCCTGTACTTTCTCAAAGCAACAGACGGCCGCCAGCCGCGGCAGTCTTCATCTCCTGTTCATTGAGGTTTGAAACTTGTCTCATAGCGCATCTGCAATAGCTTCCGATCTTCAGCAACTGGCTCAAGATGTACTTAACCGTGCCCTCAGGGCCGGTGCTACTGACGCCGAAGCCGTCGTCTATGAGGGCGACGAGTTCGGCGCGAAGGTGCGTCTGGGCCAGGTTGAGACTCTCAAGGAGTCGGGCTCGCGTGCCGTTGGGCTCCGTGTCTTTATCGGACAGCGGACTGCGAGCACATCGTCGTCCGACTTCTCCCGCGAGAGCATCGAGAGGCTGGTCGACGGTGCGATTACGCTGGCGAAGATCACCAGTGAAGATCCCTTCGCCGGGCTTCCTGAGCCTGAGGAGTTCGGCAAGCTCGAAGGCGACCTGAAGCTTTACTTCGACGATGTCAACGAGCTTCCGCCATCGGAGCGTATCGAGATCGCCCGGCGCGCTGAGGCGGCTGCTATGGCGTACGACACGCGCATCCAGAACTCGGGCGGCGCGGACTTCGATACTGCAACGTCGCACAAGATCCTGATGAACTCGCGCGGATTTACCGGCGAGTATCGAAGGAGCTATTGCGACTTCTCGGTCTCTCCCATCGCTATTGATGAGAAGGGCGGGATGCAGCGCAACTACTGGTACTCGATCTCGCGCACGGCGAAGAAGCTCGAGTCGCCGGAGGCGATTGGCCAGGAGGCTGCTCGTCGTACGCTGAGCAGGCTAGGCGCTCGGCAGGTAAAGACACAGAAGGCTCCTGTCGTCTTCTCGCCTGAGATCTCGCGCTCGATCATCGGCAACATCTTCGACGCTGCTAACGGCGACGCTATCTACCGTCATGCGACCTTCTTTGACGATATGCTCGGCCAACAGGTTGCGGGCGAGAACATCACTGTCGTCGACGACGGCACAATGATCATCGATGGTATCGGCGGTTTTGGGACTTCGCCGTTCGACAGTGAAGGTTTGCCTTCGCGTCGCACTGTTCTGGTCGAAAACGGTGTTCTCAAAAATTACGTGATGAATACCTATACCGCGCGCAAGCTTGGCATGAAGTCCACCGGCAATGCCGCGCGCGGACTCGCTGGAAATCCCGGGATCGGGGCGGGAAACTTTTACCTGGAGCCGGGCACCCTGACGCCTGGACAGATTATTGGCGACGTGAAGGATGGACTCTACGTTACGGAGACCATGGGCTTCGGCGTCAATCTCGTCACCGGCGATTATTCGCAGGGAGCGAGCGGCGTCTGGATCGAGAACGGCGAGCTTGCCTATCCGGTGGAAGAGATCACCATCGCGGGCAATCTCAAGGACATGTACCAAAACATCAGCGCAATTGGTAATGATCTTGTCTTCCGCGGCGCCAGTGCTGCTCCGACGATTCGCGTGGAAGGCATGACCATCGCCGGGGCGTAGAATTCCCTGGGAGTACCCCCCCCCAGGTATCTATTTATAAGTTATTTATTTACATTGATTTAGCAGTTTTTAGTTTGCCAAAATCTTGCAAATAAAAGGGTTACGGGTAAATTCGTCCAAACAAATGACTTAGAGGATTAATCAAAAAAGACCCCATCGTTTGGGGTCTTTTTCTGATCTCTAGTTCAATTGTACTGGATTAGGAATAACTCCCACGCAATGGATATATCGTTTGTTTTGATAGAGTTATTCGTTTTTAGGACTTGACAAGCGGATTTGCTGGGGTTTTTGGGGAATAAATTTTGTAAGTTATTGATTATGGGGTCCTTGTCGGGAGAATCAAGAGGTTCTTTCCCTTCAGCTTCTCAGGGGTCAGAGAATGACAAACGAGAAAAACAAGAGCAACAACAACCGCGGGTCCTTCGACTGCGCGGTTCGCTACGCGAACCACTTCGCTCAGGATGACACTTCTGTTGGTGGCAACACAAAACAGACAACTGCAAAGACAGAAGCAGATCCCTACGGGATGACAAACGAGAAAAGCAGCGACAAACGCAGGTCCTTCGACTTCACCTCTCGCAAAGTACGCGAGATGTTTCGCTCAGGATGACACTGCATCAGGGTCGGTCATGGAGAGCAGGCAACAGCAATAGTAGATTCTTATGGCTACAATTCTGATTGTGGCGGCTCGATTTCATTTCGATCACATTGTGGATTTTGTGCCGGAGAGTGCGGAGGCAATTCTTCGCGGTGTTCCAGCGTTGCCGGGGGTGTTTGCGCTGTGCGGGGCGCGGCCGGAGGATGAGCCTTATCTGACGCGGACGGCCGATATGCGGCGGAGGATGAGGCGGCTGCTGAATCCGCCTGAATCTCAGTCGAAGCGGTTGAACCTGAGAGACAAGGTTGCGCGGATTGAATACTGCGTTACGGGCTCGGACTTCGAGTCGTCGCTGGTGCTGTATCGGGCAGCGGAGGCCATGTTCGGCTATCCGCAGGCGCGGAAGCGGTTGAAGCTGCATACTCCATGTTTTCTGCGGTTGACGATTGAGAAGGAACATCCACGGGTTTATGCGACGAACCGGCTTTCGAAGAGAGGGCTTGAGAATACGTATGGGCCGTTTCCTTCGCGGGCGGCGGCGGAGCGATATTGCGATGCTGTGCTGGACCTGTTCAAGCTGCGGCGATGCCATGAGGATCTGGAGCCATATCCGGAGCATCCGGGGTGTGTTTATGGCGAGATGAAGAAGTGCATGGAGCCGTGCAAGCAGGCCTGTACGGCAGAGCAGTACGTCGCGGAATCACTGGCGGTGAAGGCGTTCTTCGACACGCGGGGAGAGAGCATGCTGGGCCAGATTAGCGCGGAGCGCGAGAAGGCCTCGGCTGAGATGGAGTTTGAGAAGGCAGCGGCGCTGCATGTTCAGTGGCAAAAGGTGAAGGCTGCGGCAAGTTTGGCGGATGAGATTGTTCGACCGGTGCCTGCGCTGAACGCCGTGATTGTGCAGAAGGCGGCGGTTGCTGAGGGAGAGCATCCGGAACAGGCGGCAATATTTTTGCTGAAGAGTGGTTGCCTGGCTGGGCCTGAGAGGCTTTCGACGCTGGGAGTACGTGCGGTGAAGGAGCAGACCAGTGTTGGCAGCTCGCTGTTTGCGCAGCCACTGATGCTGCAGGCGGTGCCGTTGGAGGGCGAGGCGACGATGCCTGCGGAGTCGCCGGAGGAACGCGCGAATGCAGTGCTTGACGAGCTTGGGAAGAAGATCTCCGGAGGCAGTGATCTGGCGGTGTTGAGCGATCATCTTTCTCTGTTTCGGCGGTGGTATTACAGGCCCGAGAAGCAGCGGGCGGGCGAGATATTTTTTCCGAACGCCGATGGCGGGTGGCCGGTGCGGCGGATTTTGCGGGGGGCTGCGCGGATGGTATTGGGAGAGCCGACGGCGCTGCCGGATGTGCAACGCGAAGCGGCGAAGGAGGCTAAGGTACGGATTCTGCATGAAGGACGGGCGGACGTGGAGCGGGTTGTACCGGTGGTGAGTAAGCGGGCGAAGAAGCCGGTTTGAGGTTCTGTGGGGCGAGTGATTCTTCGGTTGCGGGAAAACAGATCTCAGCGGCTAAAGCCGCGTTCAAAAAGCGAAGGTTTGTGGCACGGCTGAAGCCGTGCCCTTAAGCAAGACCAAAAAATCAAAGCGAGATGAGAGTGAAGGTATATCAGTTTCTTCGTGAAGTTTTCGGTATCCGGCAGCGGCCTCGATCGCGGATGCAGGGATGAAGGCGTGAAGCGCTGGTAGACTCACAGGCAGGAGCGAATCTCTTGATTGAACTGGCATTTTCGATATTGGCGTCCGACTTCGCGCATCTGGCCGATGAGGTAGCGACCGCCGAGCGGGGTGGGGGAACCATCGTCCACGTGGATGTGATGGATGGGCATTTTGTGCCGAATATTACGTTTGGGCCGCCGATGGTGAAGGCGCTGCGGGCGGTGACGAAGCTGCCTCTGGACTGCCACCTGATGATTGAGAATCCGGACAATTTTATTCCGGATTTTGCGGTAGCGGGCGCGGACATGATCAGCGTGCATCAGGAGGTTTGCCCGCATTTGCACAGGACGCTGCAGTTGATTGGCGATCATGGAATGAAGCCGGCGGTTGTGATCAACCCGGCGACGCCTGTGGATACGCTGATCGAAGTGCTTCCGATGGTGCATCATGTGCTGGTGATGAGCGTGAATCCGGGGTTTGGGGGGCAGAGATTTCTGCCGCTGGCGCTGGATAAAATCTCCTACCTGGCGGAGTTACGCGAGGCGATGGGTTTGGATTTCCGCATTGAAGTTGATGGCGGGGTTGCTCACGATACGGTGGCGCAGGTGGTCGAAGCAGGAGCGGATATGCTCGTGGCCGGGTCGGCGGTCTTCAGCCCGGGCAAAACTGAGGAAAACGCCAGGGAACTATTGAGGCTGGCAAGGGCAGTTGTGCCAGCACAAGTCTGACCGGAAAGACTAGAATAACGACAGCCTGTGCGCGAATGCGCGAGGCAGATGGGGTCTATAGCTGATGAATCGACGTTCCTTTTTTCCAAGTCGTTCTTTTTTCCCAAGCCTGAGGGCCAGTGGGATCGCTGGGCTGGCGGTAGCGAGTCTTCTGGTGCTTTCGATTGGCGCGGGCGCCCAGGTAACGGGTTCGTCGGAGACGACGACTGCGCCGAATGGGCAGCCGCAGGAGAGCGTGACGCTGTCTGCTCCGGTGAAGGGCTCGAAGAAAGATGACAAGGTCATTCAGTCGAAGGACACGAAGAAGCAGCTGCGGAAGGAAAAGAAGATTGACCCGCAGGCTGTCGCGGATGCGAAGCTGCCGGACCGTCAGCTTTATGACAAGGCGCTTGAAGCGACCAAGAAGGGACACTTCGACGTTGCCAGGCTGGACCTGCAGACGCTGCTCAATACTTATCCTGATTCGCAGTACCAGATGAAGGCGAAGCTGGCGATTGCGGATAGCTGGTATCGCGAGGGTGGTACGGCGGCGCTGACTCAGGCGGAGAGCGAGTACAAGGACTTCATTACGTTCTTCCCGAATGCGCCTGAGGCTGCGGAAGCCCAGATGCGTGTGGGCGACATTTATTTCCGTCAGATGGATAAGCCGGATCGTGACTATGCGAAGGCGGTTCATGCGCAGGAAGAGTATCGCCTGATGCTGCAGCAGTTCCCGGAGTCGACGCTGGTTCCGCAGGCAAAGCAGAGGCTGCGCGAGGTTCAGGAGGTTCTGGCGACGCGTGAGGCTGACATTGCGGCCTACTACGCGACGCGTGAGAACTGGCCGGCGACGATTGCGCGGTATCAGACGGTTGTCGATACGTATCCGCAGTTCAGCCACATGGATGACACTCTTGTGGGGCTGGGCGATGCCTATGCGGCGGAGGCGCGGTACGTGCGGTCGCTGAAGCTTCCTGAGGCGGGCAAGGCGCGTCTGGAGAAGGTTTATGACGATCAGGCGGCGGCGGCTTATACCACGGTAGTGCTGGAGCACTCTGCTTCGCCGCACGTGGAAGATGCGCGTGACCGGCTGGCGGGGATGAATCTTCCGATTCCTGCGCCGACACCGGAACAGGTGGCTGCAAGTGTGGCGCTTGAGAATAGCCGGCGCTCGTATCGTCTGCAGGATCGTGCGAAGTTGATGATTCTGCACCAGCCTGACGTGGTGATGGCTGCCAGAGATGGTGAACCTTCGCTGGCGGACCCTAAGCCGACGATAGCTCCCGATGTGTACAGGAAGGTTGTCGCGGACTTCAACGGCGCAATGAATCCTAAGCCAACGGCTGCTGCACCGGTCGCTACAACGGATAGCGCTGCTGCTGCTCCGGCGGCTGAGACCGCTGCTCCGGCTTCAACTACGCCTGCTGCTCCGCTGGCGCTGCAGGAGGTTCCGGCTGCGGATGCGAGCACGAATACGGGTTCGGCGGTGATGACGAATGTTCCGGCAGCCAGTTCCGCTGGGGGTGGAGCGTCGAGCAATTCGATGGGTGTAGAGATCGTTACGCCATCGACTGCGACGCCGGTACCTGAGAATGGCGGGCTGAAGGCGGTTGGGCCGGTCAATCAGAATGCGGCACCTGCGATTGAAAAGGCTACTGGAGCGCCGGATCAGGTGAACGACATCCAGCCCGGAACACAGCCTGCAGCACAGGCTGCCCGCGCGGATGGAAAGAAGACGAAGCCTGAGTTCGACAAGGCGGATGAGTCTTCGAGCAAGCATAAGAAGAAGAAGGGGCTTGCGAAGATTAATCCCTTCTAGTTTTGATTGGGAAAAAGGGGATGCAGCCATTTGGTTGCATCCCCTTTTTATTGCTCGAAAGAGAGCCTACGAAGGCTGGCTGACAGTGGCGCGGCGGCGGACACCGGGAAAGAAAAAAGCCGACAGCAGAAGAATAGCCAGCAGAGCCAACGCCGAAAAAATTATGGGGCTGACGGAGACGCGCCGGGTGGACTTTACGTGGCCTCCCATTTTGGAGAGGTGGCCGCCAAGGACGTAGGCGCTGCCGGTGATGGAGTCGTCGGTTTCGTAGACTGCGTTGCCGCCGAGGACGATGGTGTTTCCGCCGATTCGCGCCTGGGAGTCGACGACGGCGTTGCCGCCGATGACGGAGGCGCTGCGCTCGACGCGGCCGGTTACGTTCAGGTTCCCGAAGAGGACGAGGGCGCGTCCGGTCAGATCGCCTTCAACCTGCACGGAGCAGAAGATGCAGACGGCGTTGTGCACCTGCTGTCCGGCGGCGACGAAGATATCCTGTCCGAAGTAGACGCGGTTGCCTCGCGCCTGGGCATGTGCGGCGGAGGCAAGCAAGATCGTAAGACCGAGAATCCGAGTTACACGGGTCAGCAAGGTTCCCCCAGTGGCAAAGACGCCTGTCGGTGGTACGCAGGATGTGGTGCCTCGGTTCCGCACCTGCCTCTTGAAAACAAGAAGCTAAACGCCGCGTCCGTTGGGGTAGACCGGAAACTGGTAACGGCGGCGACGGATGAAATGGACGATCAGCCAGATGATGCCGATGAGAATGATCAGCGGAGCAAAGGGCACCAGCAACCAGAGACGGCCGGGCATGATTGTCCGGGAGCCGTGAATCATGGCGTCTGAGGCGAGGTTTGCATCGCCGGCTACGACTGCGACGTCTCCACCGATAACAGAACCCTCCCCCATAGTGAGGTCGCCACCGACAATGGCGGCGTCGCCATTGACTTTGTGTCCGGGGTCGATGACGAGATTGCCGAGAACAACGGCGGCGTCGCCAGAGACATCGCCATGAACGTGAACCGAACAGAAGACGCATGCGACGTCGCCAACGGTCTCGCCCTCAGGAATGTTGATGTCGGAGCCTACGCTGGCGCGGTCGTTATTGCCCTTTGCAAAGGCGGGGAGCGGGGCGAGCATGGTCAGGAGCAACGCAACGGAGAGAAGCTGTCTACGCATGAAGAACCTCGTTGGCAGTGTACGGCGGCGATGCCGGAAGTGGAAGTTCCATTGAACCGGGACGGTCTGGCGTGCTGTGAATAAGGCCCAAGTGCGTGTCGATGCTACCCTTAAAGTACCGATGAGCTACGAACTTCCAAAAGCATACGATCCGTCCATTATTGAAGAACGCTGGGCCGAGTACTGGGTCCGCGAACACCTGTTCGACGTTGCCACAACCGAGGGTACGGAGGACGAGGCGAAGAAGTTCACCATCCTGCTGCCGCCGCCGAATGTTACGGGCCGGTTGCATATGGGCCACATGCTGAACCAGACGGAGATGGATATCCTGACGCGCTGGCATCGGATGCTGGGCGATCTGGCGATGTGGGTTCCGGGAACGGACCATGCGGGCATTGCGACGCAGATGATGGTGGAGCGCCAGCTTAAGAGCGAGGGCGTGACGCGGCAGGAATTGGGTCGCACGGCATTTGTGGAGCGGGTATGGAAGTGGAAGTGCGAGTACGGCAGAGCGATTCTGGACCAGATGAAGCGGCTGGGCGCAAGCGTGGACTGGAGCCGCGAATACTTCACGATGGACGACAGGCTGAGTGTCGCGGTGAAGGAGGCGTTCGTCCGGCTGTGGGAGCAGGGGCTGATCTATCGCGGGGCTTATATCGTGAACTGGGATCCGAGTGCGCAGACTGCGGTGTCGGACCTTGAGGTGGAGCACGAGGAGCGGGTGGGCAAGATTTATCACATCCGCTATCCGCTGGCGGATGGTGCCGGTTCAATTGTGATTGCGACGACGCGGCCGGAGACGATGCTGGGGGACGTCGCGGTTGTAGTGAATCCGGAGGACGAGCGATACACCGACGTAGTTGGGAAGATGGTGCGGCTGCCGCTGAGTGGTGTGAATGGCGGTGAAGATCGCGAGATTCCGATTCTGGCGGATGACTGGGCGAAGCCCGAGTTTGGAACGGGCGCGGTGAAGGTGACACCAGCGCACGACCCGAATGACTTTGCGATTGGGCAGAGGCATAAGCTGCCGAACCTGACGATTCTGGATGAGACCGCACATGTGTTGTTGCCGGGCTCGCCGTATCACGGGCTCGATCGGTATGTAGCGCGAGAGAAGATCGTTGAGGATTTGAAGGAAAAGGGTTTGCTGGTGGAAGTGAAGGAGCACACGCTGGCGATTGGGCTAAGCCAGAGGACCGGCGTGGTGATTGAGCCGCGACTTTCGCAGCAGTGGTTTGTGAAGATTCAGCCGCTGGCGGATAAGGCGATTGAGGCGGTGGACAAGGGCTACATCAAGTTCACGCCGGAGCAGTACCGGAAGACGTATGACGAGTGGATGAAGAATATCCATGACTGGTGCATCTCGCGGCAGCTTTGGTGGGGGCATCGGATTCCGGCGTGGCATTGCGCGGCGTGCGGGAAGATTACAGTTTCGCGGGATACTCCGGAGGCTTGCGAACACTGCGAGTCGAAAGAGATTACGCAGGAGACCGATGTGTTGGATACGTGGTTCTCGTCGGGACTGCTGCCGTTTACGGTGTTTGGATGGCCGGAGAAGACGCCTGATCTGGCGGCGTTCTATCCGACGCAGCTGCTGGTGACAGGCTTCGACATCTTGTTCTTCTGGGTGGCGAGGATGATCATGCTGAGCTGCCACTTCATGCTGGATGTGCCGATGCCGGATGGGTCGGCACGGACGCTCGAAGATGCTGTTCCGTTCCGCGAGGTCTACATTCATGCGCTGGTGCGCGATGCGGATAGGCAGAAGATGTCGAAGACGAAGGGCAATGTGATTGACCCGATCGACATCATTCGGCGGTTCGGTACGGATGCGGTGCGGTTCACGCTGGCGAGCATGGCTTCGCCGGGAACCGATATTGCATTCAGCGAGCAGAGGACGGAGGGGTATCGCGCGTTTGCAAACAAGATATGGAACGCGGCGCGGTTCATCTTCATGAATGTGGAGCGCGCGAAGGAAGCGGGCTACACGATGTCGATGGTAAGTGGCGGCCCGGTGACGGAGCTGCCGGAAGAGACGCCGCTGGAGACGCGGTGGATCTTTGCGCGGCTGAGTGCGGTGTGCGCTGAAGTGGATCGTGCGCTTACGGATTATCGTTTTGATGAAGCGGCGGCGGCGGTGTATCAGTTCTTCTGGGGTGAGTTCTGCGACTGGTATCTGGAGTTGATTAAGCTGCGGCTGGAGTTTGGTGAGGGCAAGGAGAAGAACGCGGCGACTGCGGTGTCGCTGGCTTCGCTGGTGGGTGTGTTCGAGGCAGCGCTACGACTGCTGAGTCCGTTTATGCCGTTTCTGACGGAGGAGCTGTGGCATGCGCTGTATGACGACAAGGCTCCGGCGAAGTCGATTGCGCTGACGCGGTATCCGCAGGCGAGTGACTATCCGGCGGATGCGGCTTCGGTAGCGGCGATGAATACGCTGCAGGAGTTGATTGTGTCGGTGCGCGGGCTACGGAAGGATTTGGGCGTGCCGGAGAAGGAGGCGGCGCCGATTACGATCCATGCGGAGAATCGCGTGCTGGCGCTGGCGGATGCCAATGCGGATATGCTGGCGCGGATGGCTCGGGTGAAGGCGGTGGAGTTTGCGGAAACGCCGCTGACGGGTGGGAGTGCGCGGTCGACGTCGAACTTCGATGTGGCGGTGATCTATGAACGACAGATCGATGTGGTGGCGGAGCGTGAGCGGCTGTCGAAGGACCTGCTGAAGTATGAGAAGGGTTTGACAGCGGCGGAGCGGCAACTCGGCAATGAGGCGTTTATGGCGAAGGCTCCGGCACACATTGTGGACGGACTGCGGAAACAGGCGGCGGAGACGAAGATGCTGCACGATAAGACGAAGGCGGCGCTGGACGCTCTGCCGCCTTTGTGAATTTTGTGTGAAAATTGCTTGATGCGGGAAAAAGTAGTTTCGATCAAGCCGACGGATCGTTTGACAGTGCTGGAGGAGAGACGCCGGTTGAAGATGGCGCGCTCTGCCCATGCTTATGTGCGGGGCAACACCATTCAATTTTATGAGTGGCTGAAGGAGAGCTCGGCGAAGAAGGTTCCGCAGGGGCCTTCGATATGGATCTGCGGGGACTGTCATGCGGGGAACCTGGGGCCGGTGGCGAATGCGGATGGCGAGGTGGAGATCGAAATTCGCGATCTGGACCAGACGGTGGTTGGGAACCCGGCGCATGATTTGATTCGGCTGGCGTTGTCGCTGGCAACAGCGGTGCGAGGATCGGACCTGCCGGGGGTGACGACGGCGCTGATGATGGAAGAGATGATGGCCGGCTATGTGGATGCCGTGAAACCGGGCCGAACGAAGAAGGCCAAGGGTGGCGCGGAGCTGCGGCCGATCAAGATTGTTCTGGCGCAGGCGCTGAAGCGGGAGTGGAGGCACCTGGCGGAGGAGCGGATCGAGGATGTGAAGCCTCAGATTCCGCTGGGAGACCGATTCTGGACGCTGTCGAAGGAAGAGCGCGAGGAGATCGAGAAGCTCTTTGCCACAGAAGAGGCGCGAAAGCTGATTACGTGCCTGAAGCATCGCGATGACGATGCGCAGATTCGCGTAGTGGATGCGGCTTACTGGATGAAGGGATGCAGTTCGCTGGGTCGGCTGAGGTATGCGGTTTTGCTGGGCGTGGGGAAGAAGAAAGAGCGGCAGTATTGTCTCGTCGATATCAAGGAGGCGGTGAAGGCTGCGGCTCCGGCGGCGAAGAGTGCGGCGATGCCGAAGGACTTCGCGAAGCGCGTTGTCGCGGGGGCTTGTACGTTGTCGCCGTTTCTTGGGGAGCGGATGCTGGCTGCGAGGCTGCTGTCGCGGCCGGTGGTGATGCGCGAGTTGATGCCGCAGGACCTGAAGCTGGAGATGGACCAGTTGACGCGTGAGGAGGCTGTGGCTTCAGCGCGGTATCTTGCGGGCGTGGTGGGGAAGGCGCATGCGCGGCAGATGGATGTGGCGACACGGCGGAACTGGGTGACCGAGTTGGGGAAGAACCGGTTGAAGAGCCTGAATGCTCCGGGTTGGTTGTGGAGCAGTGTTGTGGAGTTGATGGCGAATCATGAGACGGCGTACCTGGAGCATTGCCGTCGGTATGCGATGGCTTAAGGGCCTGTCTAATGATTAAAGGCTTGGTGTTGACTTGCTTCGGGACGGGTTTAAGAACAGGCAATGGCAGGAAGCAACGACGAAATACAGGGATCCTTCACTGCGTTCAGGATGACAATGTGTGAGGGAAGCCGCGCTTTCAGGATGGCGACTAAACAAGTATTAGGCTCTAAGTGCGAGGCAGTTGGGATTCGGTTTCGACCTTGGTCTGGTCGACGGCGATGGCTACGTTTTCGTGCTTGATGTCGAGGCGCAGGCGATTGAAGAAGCTCATATAGACGTTGGCGACCCAGACGAGAGCGAACCAAGCGATGAGATAGCCGCGCCAGCCTGCGTATAGCATCTGGAGGCGGGTGATGATCAGAAAGAATGCGGCGACGTAGTGGCTGAAGCAGTATTCGCAGGTGAAGAGGTAAAAGAATTTGCGGGGGATGAAGCTGCGGCAGTTCTGGCTTTGGTCTTTGCACCAGTCGCGGGGCTCGCGGAAGAGTTCTTCATGAGTGATGGTCCAGGCGACGCACGCGACGGGGAGCGCGAGGATAAAGAGATAGGCGAACTGACGCTGCAGCGACATGAGCATGGTTGAAGGCATCCAAGAGCTACCAGCAGTGAGATGCAAACGAGGGGTTTAGGATTACAGAATGGACTGGAAGAGCAAACGGATTCGGACACTTCTTGAAGCGGCGCTGGCGGAAGACAAGGTCGCTAATGACGTAACGACAGCATTGACGATTGAGCCGGGTCTGCGGGCTTCGGGAACGATCATCGCGAAGGAGGCTTGCGTTGTGTCGGGGCTGGGTTGCATACCGGTGTTTCTCGATATCTTCGCGAAGATGTCGACGGGGCCGGTGGGACGGTTTGAAGTGGTGAGCCATCCGGAGATCTTCGACGGAGTGAAGGTGAAAAAGGGGCAGTCGCTGGCGGTGATTCGGCATAATGCGGCGAGCATTCTCTCGTGCGAGCGGGTGATCCTGAATTTGATGCAGCGGATGAGCGGAATCTCTACGCTGACGAATCAATTTGTGAAGGCGGTTGCGGGGACTAAGACGAAGGTTCTGGATACGAGGAAGACGATTCCGGGGCTGCGTACGCTGGATAAATATGCGGTGTGCTGCGGTGGGGGCGTGAATCATCGGCTGGATCTGCAGGATGGAATTTTGATCAAAAACAATCACATTTCGCTGGGTGGTGGGCTGCCTGCGGTTTTGGAGAAGGCGTTGAAGGGGAAGAAGGCAGGACAGGTGGTGCAGGTGGAGGTTCGCAGTCAGCTGGAACTGGAGCAGGCGATTACTGGTGGAGCGGAGTCGATTCTGCTGGACAACATGACCCCGTCGCAGGTGAAGAAGGCGGTGAAGCAGATTCGCACGGGATTGCCGGGAGTGCCGATTGAGGCTTCGGGCAATATGAATCTGAAGACGGTGCGGAAGTATGCGCTGGCCGGGGTGGATTTTGTTTCGGTGGGCGCGCTGACGCACTCGGCTGCCGCGGCTGATTTGAGCATGCGGATTACCGCGGATCTTTACTAGGGCTGACTGTGAGCGCGTTTGATTTGCTGGCGGTAGAAGCGGGGATTGCTGGGACGGAGTTTGCCGGGAAGGTGATGCACTTCCCTTCTGTGGGATCAACGAATGTGTTGGCGATTGAGGCCGCGCAGGCTGGATCGCGTGGTGGTGTTTGGGTAGCGGATGAGCAGACTGCTGGGCGCGGACGTGGTGGGCATGGGTGGCACTCGGTTGCGGGCGATGGTTTGTATGTAAGTGCGTTGGTGACGCCTCGGCTGCCGATGACTACGGCGCTTACGATCTCACTGGCAACGGGGCTAGCGGCGCAGGCTGCGATTGCAGAGGTGACGGGGCTGCGTGTGGATATCCGTTGGCCGAATGATCTGCTCGCAGGCAGGCGTAAGTGTGGTGGGATTTTGGTGGAGACGGCTGTTGTTCCTGCTTTGGATAATCAGCCAGCGATGCTGCGGTATGCGGTGATTGGGGTTGGAGTCAATCTGAACCATGAGAGCTTTCCTGCGGAGATTGAGGCGGTGGCTACTTCACTGCGTCGGGAGAGTGGACAACGAGTTTCGCGAGAGGCTTTGCTGGCAGCTTTACTGCGGCGTTTGGATGTTGAGGTTGGGTTGCTGTCGGTGAACGGGTCCGGGTTGCTGGAGCGCTTTGCTGAAGCTTCGAGCTGGGTACGGGGTAAGCGGGTGCGGGTGGATGAAGGCGGTGGATATACTGGCGTGACGGCCGGGCTGGACGCTCGCGGATTTCTGCTGGTGGATGGCGAGGATGGGTTGCGGCGTACGGTGCTTTCGGGCGGCGTGCGCGAGTTGGATTAGCGGAGAACGATGATGCTGCTGGCACTGGATGTAGGCAATACCAACACTGTACTTGGATTGTTCAACCTAGCGGAGGGCGCGCCGGCGGAGTTGGTAGCGAACTGGCGGATTACGACTTCACGAACCTATACGGCGGATGAATTTGGCGTGCTGCTGCGGAATCTGTTTGCGCTGCGTGGGCTGGAGATTGGGGTAGTGACGGGGATTGTAATTTCGTCGGTAGTTCCGCCGCTGGACTCGATGTTGCGGCAGATGTTTGAACTTTATTTTCATGTGAAGCCATTGTTTGTCGAGCCGGGCGTGAAGACGGGACTGCCGATATTGACGGACAATCCGACCGAGGTGGGGGCGGACAGGATTGTGAATTGCGTGGCGGCGTTCGAGCGATTTGGCGGGCCGACGATTGTGGTGGATATGGGGACGGCGACGACGTTTGATGTGATCTCGAAGAAGGGTGAGTATATAGGGGGAGCTATTGCACCAGGACTTGGGATATCGGCAGAGGCGTTGTTTTCGCGGGCAGCACGGTTATCGCGGATCGATATCAAAAAGCCAGTAAAGATTATTGGGACGAATACGGTAGAACACGTTCAGATTGGCTTGTACTACGGCTATATCGGGCTGGTGGACGGGATTCTGGAACGAATGATCGGCGAGATGGGGCAGGAGACGAAGACGGTGGCTACGGGTGGGCTGGCGAAACTGATTGCGGGGGGCTCGAAGTACATCGCCGAGGTGGATGACATGCTGACGCTGAATGGATTGCGGATAATTTATGAACGTAATCTTGATCGGCATAAGAAGCGTGGGGCTTAGGCGCTACTGTCCACGGCCGATGGCTTAAGCTGTAGAAGCCGATGCAGAACTATTTCAATTACTTTACGGAGATCGAAGAGAGGTTTCAGCAGAGGCGTGGGTCGCTGCTGATGCTGTCGACGCTGGACTGGGCGTTGATTGAGACGTGGCGGGAGGCGGGCGTTCCACTGGAGGCTGTGCTGCGTGGGATCGATAGCGCCTTTGACAAGCATGATGCGAAAGCAATGCGTGCGGCGGGACAGGTACGGAAGGTGAATGGACTGGCATGGTGTGCGCAGGCCGTGATGGAAGCGGTGGAGCAGGCGATGGAGGCTTCGATTGGGGCTTCCGCTGCAAGTGCGGGCGAAACGGTGGAGAGTGGGTTTGAGAATGAGCGGGTGGGGGTCTATCTGGAGGAGAACGCTCGGCTGATTGAAGCAGCGAAACTGGCGGCGCCGGCAGATGAAGTTGCTGCTGAGGTTGTGGGGCGGCTGCGGGCTTTGGCTGCGGGGCTTCGGATGGAGCAGGTGCAATTGCTGGAGGAGTTGGATAGAACGCTGACGGTGCTGGAGGAGAGGCTGTTTGCGGCTTTGATGACGGCGGCTTCCGAAGAGGAGCTGGTTAGGCTGCGGGAGCAGGCGGCGCGGGAGTTGGCGCCTTATCGTGGCAAGATGCAGGCGGTGCAGATCAAGCAGGTGCAACAGCAGTTTCTGCAGAAGAGATTGCTGGAGGCGAAGAGGCTTCCTCGGCTTAGCCTGTTTTATATGAGCCACGGATGAGATTGCGAATCGAAAAGATGGTTTATGGCGGGGCGGGGCTGGCGCGTGAAGACGCTGGAAGGGCTTTGTTTGTGCTATTTACACTGCCGGGGGAGGTAGTGGAGGCTCGGGTGGTGGAGGAGCGTGGTGGGTTTGGTGAGGCTGCGCTGGTGCGGGTGGTGGAGGGTTCTGCTGATCGGGTGGGGCCGGGGTGTGTGCATTTTGGGGATTGTGGCGGATGTCATTATCAACAGGGGAGTTATGGGGCTCAGCTGGAGATAAAACGGGGAATTTTGGTGGAGACGTTGGAGCGGGCGGGTCTGGTGGAGCTTCCGGCGGTGAAGGTGCATGGGTCGGGGGAGGCCTGGAAGTATCGGAATCGAATCCGATTACGGGTGGCGGAGGTGGATGGAGAGCTGCGGGTGGGGTATCTGCGGCGGGGGTCGGCGGAGTTTTTGCCGGTGAGGATGTGTCCGATTGCGGCTCCGCTGCTTTGGCGGGCGGCGGAGGCGTTACTGAAGGTAGGGACGGATGTTATTGGATCGAAGTGGGTTAGGGCGACGGTGGAGGTGGAGCTTTTTGCAGCGGCGGATGAGAGCCGGTTGCAGATGGTTTTGTTTGTTGAGCGGGAGGCGGGTAAGGGATTTGACGCTATGTGTCTGAAGATGCAGGAGTTGGTGCCGGAGTTGGTGGGTGCAGGGGTGATGGTGATGGGGCCCGGGCGGAAGATGCGGGCGGGAATGGCCTGGGGGGCGGAAGGGCTGAGTTATGAGGTAGTTGGGGAGAAGTATTGGGTGGGGCGGGGGAGTTTTTTTCAGGTAAACCGGTGGCTGGTTCCGGAGCTTGTAGGATTGGTGGCGGGTGGGCGTAAGGGGTTGATTGCTTGGGACTTATATGCTGGAGTGGGGTTGTTTTCGCGGGCTTTGGCGAAGAATTTTTCTGAGGTGGTGGCGGTGGAGGCGGCTGGTGGGGATCTGGCTAAGTCATTCAAAGGTAAGGGGAAACGGGCGGTTTCCGCTACTACGGTAGAGTTTCTGCGGGGGGCGGTTTTGCAGCGGGATAAGCCGGCGTTGGTGGTGATGGATCCCCCGCGAGCGGGTGTAGGGGCGGAGGTATGTGCTTTGCTTGCAAGGGTTTCGGCGAAGGAGATGGTTTATGTTTCGTGCGATCCGGTTACACTGGGGCGGGATTTGAAGGCTTTGGTAGACTCCGGCTATCGGTTGGTGGAGCTGCATCTTGTTGATTTATTTCCGCAGACGTTTCATTTGGAGACTGTGGTGGTTTTGCGTAAATAAACGTGGTCAGAGCGTGAACAAATGGCTGGCAGTTACGACATCCGGGTGGTGAATTGACGGTTAGAAATCCGGCGGTTTCGGAGGAAGGGATACCCCGGGGGAGACGCGATGCTGAAGCATTGGGCTACAAGCTCCATTTCCACTTGCGGTGGCTTGAGAGGCCCAAGGCTAAAGCCTTGGGGTACCTAGAAGCAAAGGCGCCCCATCCGGGGCTCTGGCCGAAGGATGAGGGAAGGGTGGGGGCGCTGGAGCTGAGGCGGGCTCCTTTGCTGGCGGCTGCTTGTTGGTTTGCGCTGGGGGTTGTGTTGGCGAGGGAGTGGCGACCGGGGATGGTGCTGCTGGGGGCGCTGATTTTGCTAGTTGGGTTGGTTTTGGTGGGGTTGCGGCGGGGATTTCGGGTGGCCGTGGTTCCGTTGGCGGCGGTTTGGATCGTGGTTGGGTGGTGGAGTGCTGAGGTGCAGCCGGGGCCGCCTTCGCAGCGGGTGTTGAGTGGGTACGCGGATGGGTTGAGTCGGCAGGTTCGGGGGCGGGTGGTTCGGGTTCGGGCTTTGTCTTCTGCGGTGGATCAGGATAAGGAGTTCATGCCTTGGGAGAGTGAGGCGGCTTGGGAGGGTGGAGAGAAAGCGGTTGGGCCAAGCGCGATACCCCGAGGTGGAGCTATCCAGGTGGATTTGCGGGTGGAGGAGGTGGAGGAGGTCACTCCGGATTTGGCCTGGATGACTCCGGTGTCGGGTGGGGTTCGGGTTATGTTGATGGCGGACGGGGTTGGGGCTGGAGGAGGGAATGCGGTCGTGCTTCGCACTATGCCCACTCATGCGATGAGACCGCATGAATGGGGCACCCAGAGTATTTCCCCACCTGTTTCCCGGAGTGATTCTCCCGTTGTTGCTGGTTTGGACGGGTTGCCGGATTTGCAGTGTGGGGATTTGGTGGAGGCGCCTATGCGGTTGAAGGTGCCGGAGCGGTATCGGGATCCGGGGGCCTGGCAGTATGCGGATTATCTGCTGGCTCAGGGGATTGGGGTGCATGCGAATGTGAAGGCGGGAAAACTGGTGCGGTTGGGTGGTGGGGCTGCGAGTTTGCAGTGCCGGCTTTATGCGGCTCAAGGGTGGGCTGCGGGACGGATGCTGGGGTTTGCTGGGTCGCGGGCTAACCGGATGCTGCCGAGGGTGATGCGGCTGAGTGGGGACGATGCGGGGATGTTGAATGCGATGCTGTTTGGGGATCGTGCGGGACTGAATCATCAACTGCGGTTGGGGTTTGAGAGGACGGGGTCGTTTCATCTGTTTGTGGTTTCGGGTATGCATGTGGGTTTGCTGGCGGGGTTGGTGCTATGGGCGGCTCGGAGACTGAAGCTGCGGGAGTGGGTGGCTACGCTACTGACGATCTCGTTGACGGGGGGGTATGCGCTGTTGACGGGGTTTGGTGCTCCGGTGCAGCGAGCTTTGTTTATGACGGTGGTGTTTCTGCTGGCCCGGCTGCTGTCGCGGGAGAGGAGTGTGCTGAATGCGTTGGGGGCGGCGGCGTTGGGGGTGCTGGTGTGGTCGCCGAGTGCGTTGTTCGAGGCTAGTTTTCAGATGACGTTTCTGGCGATTGTGGCGATTGGAGGGATTGCGGTTCCACTGGGAGAGTGGAGTTTTCTGCCGTATGCGAGGGCGGCGGACCGGCTGGGCGATGTATGGGAGGATGCGCGGATGAGGCCGCGCGCGGCGCAGATGCGGGTGATGCTGCGGATCTGGGGGGAGGCTCTGGCTGGCGTGTTTGGAGGGTGGGCTTATTGTGTGCCTGCGCGGGTGATGCGGTGTTTCTGGCTGGCGGTGGAGCTGGCATTGATTGGAATGGTGGCGGAGTTGGTGATGGTGTTGCCGATGGCGATGTACTTCCATAGGGCGACGATGTTTGCGCTGCCGGCGAATATGCTGAGCGTGCCGCTGGTGGCGATGGTGGCTCCGATGGCTCTGGTGACGTTTGGGGCAGCGCTGGTGAGTCCGTGGCTGGCGATGGTGCCGGGTGGGTTCACTGCCCTGCTGCTGCATGGGATTACGGGTGTGATTGGGCAGGTGAGCGCAGTGCGGATGGCGGACCTACGGGTTCCGGGGCCGGTGTGGTGGGTGGGGCTGCTGGCGCTGGCAGGGTGGGCGTTTTGCATGTGGGCGGTGCGGAGATCGCGTGCGTGGGCGTGGGTTGCGGTGGTGGTGTTGCCGCTGATTGCGGTGATGGTGCTTTGGCCGGAGCAAGCGGTAGTGTCGGCGGGTGCGATGGAGGTGACGGCGATTGATGTGGGGCAGGGCGATTCTCTGCTCGTGGTGAGCCCTGAGGGACGGACGATGCTGGTGGATGCGGGTGGGCCTGTTGGGGGTGTGAATGAGGCTGCCGAGGCTACGAGCCGGTTCGATGTGGGTGAGGAGGTGGTGTCGCCCTATCTGTGGTCGCGGCGGATTCGGCGGCTGGATGTGATTGCGTTGAGCCATGCGCATAGCGACCACATGGGCGGGATGGCTGCGGTGATGCGGAGCTTCAAGCCGAGGGAGTTGTGGGTTGGGGTCGATCCTGACTCGAAGGCTTATCGCGCGTTGCTGGAGGAGGCGAAGGAGCTTGGTGTGGTGGTAAGGCATCTGCGGGCGGAGGATGCGATTGCGCTGGGGAGTGTGAGCGTGAAGGTGCTGGCTCCGGAGTTTGAGTATGTGAATGCGGGTGCTCCTGTGAACAATGATTCGTTGGTGATGCGGGTGGAGTATGGGAAGGCGTCGGTGTTGCTGGAGGGGGATGCGGAGGCTGGAAGCGAGCAGGCTATGCTGTCGCGGATGACTCCGGTGACGCTGCTGAAGGTGGGGCATCATGGGAGCAGGACTTCAACTACGCCGGAGTTTTTTGCGGCGGCGGCGCCGAAGGATGCGGTGGTTTCAGTGGGTAAGGGGAATACGTTTGGGCATCCTCGGTATGAGGTGGTGGAGAGGATTGGGGCGGCGGGGACGAAGCTTTATCGGACGGATGAGTTTGGGTTGACGACGTTTTTGCTGAGTGGCGATGGGGGGATTCGGGAGGTGGTGGGGACGGAGTGAGTTTTGATTGCTTGGGAATACAGGTTCTTCGCTGCACTTTAGAAATGACGACTTTAAGTCAAAGAACGGCAACGACAACGATAGAAAGAGATCCCTACGGATGACAAAAAAGAAGAGCAACGACAACGGCAAAAGCAAGGGAAGATTTACATTTCCACTCATCGCGATGAGACCGCGATGAATGGGGCACCGATCTTTCGTGGCTGGTTTATGAGGACAATGGCAACTGCAAAGGCGGCTGGCTGTGGTGTGGGAGAAGCTGGTTAGGTTCCTCCGAAAGGGGTTGCGCATCCAATGGGAGAGAGTAGTTTGGGAAGGAACGGAGGCTCGGCCAATGGAGTTGAATGCGTCTGTTGAGGGTGTGGTTGGGATTAGTGCAGAAGAGCGGGCTGAAGAGCAGAAGCTGATTCGCCGGTTGCAGATGATGATGAATATGGTGATGCAGGTGATCGCGCAGGATGCGTCGCTGACGGTGGACGATGCATCGCAGATGATTGCCGATAGCAGGAAGGCCGCGCTGGCTATGTTTCCGGGGAAAGAGCTGGCGTATGACTTGATATGGCGGCCGAGGTTTCAGAGGTTGATGCGGGAGCGTTTTCGGATTATGTAACTTTTTTAGTTACGTATAGCGATGACGGCGATGGGCTTGGTAGGCTATAGGCCTATGCAGATACGGTTGGCTGTGCGCGAGGATGTGGCTTCGTTGATGGAGTTGTTGAAGCGGGTTGTGCCGTTGATGCGGGCGGCGGGAAATCTGCAGTGGGATGAGACATATCCGAATGCCAGGGTGTTTGAGCGGGATATCGAATTGGGACAGTTGTGGGTGGCGGAGATCGATGGGGCGATTGCCGGGGTGGCGGCGGTGACGACCGATCAGGAACCGGAGTATGCGCAGGTGGGATGGGATATCGATGAGGCTGCGGTGGTGGTGCATCGGTTGGCGGTCGATCCGGCGTTGCGGGGAGCGGGGGTGGCGGGGGCTTTGATGGGGAAGGCTGAGGAGGTGGCGGTGGAGCGCGGGATTCGTGTGCTTCGGGTGGATACGAATACGCAGAATGAGGCTACGCAGAGGTTGTTTCCTAAGCTGGGGTATGGGCTGGCGGGGGAGATTGGGTTGGGGTTTCGGCCGGGGTTACGGTTTTATTGTTATGAGAAGCGGTTGGGTGGTTGAGAGGAAAACGAGCAACGGCAAAGCAAGGGCTGGCTGGGTGGGTAAGGTTTTACTTTCCCACCCATGTCGCGATGAGACTGCGACATGGATGGGGCACCCGGGCTTTGCGGTTGGGTGGGGATGGGTACCGGGGCTTTTTTGCTGGCTTGGGATAAAGGCTTTCTGTTTAGGAAATTGCCTTTGTTTTTTCTAGTTGGGTGCGGAGGCGTTTGTTTTCGGCTTCGAGGTCCGTGACGCGCTGGCGGATGGGTGTGGTGAGCTGGACGATCTGTTCTTCGGTGTAGCGTGGGATGATGTGCTGGGGGCAGTTCCAGTCGAAGGCTTCGATGTGGATGACGATGGCTCGTTCGATGGGGGTGTCGTCTTCGGGTGAGCGGAGCTGCTCGATGAGGGCGGCGGCTTCGGGGCCTTCGTGGATGGTGGCGTGGCCGAGGATTTTGAGGCGGGCCTGGGCGGGGTAGTCGATGAAGATGAGGGCTACGCGGTCGTCGTTGAGGAGGTTGCCGGTGGTGATGTATTGCTTGTTGCCGCGATAGTCGGCGAAGGCGATGGTGCGGTCGTCGAGGATATGGACGAAGCCAGGCGGGCCGCCGCGATGCTGGATGTAGGGCCAGCCGGTTTCGCTGGTCGAGGCCATGTAGAAGGAGTCACGAGCCGGTATGAAGTGGCGCTCGGCTTCGGTGAGGCTGTCGCCGGGAGGGCCGGATTGCTCGGCACGAGCGTAGGAAGTACGGCTGCCGTGGAGGGTCTGCTGCTGTTTGACGAGAGGCGTGAAAGCTATCTTGGCGAAGCTCTTACCCATTTGGATTGCCTTGGCGGTGCGGAGGTGATGAACCGCAGTATACCGGGGTGTTCTCTACTCAGATTCGTTTTGAGCTGGTTGGTTGCGGATTTTGCGGAGTATGATTCGGTGTGCCCGCAATCTGGATGTTCTTTGTTGGGGCTTGTCGTTGCGAAAATGTAACCAATTACATCGAAAGGTTGATCTCTCTTCCATGAATAGAATCTTTGGTTTGTCGGCTCGCATGCTGGTTATGGCCTGTGCGTTTGCTGCGGTATCGTTTGCTCCGAGTACGGGGTTGGCGCTGGATAACGGGCTGGCAAGGACTCCGCCGATGGGGTGGAACAGCTGGAATAAGTATGCGTGCAAGGGGATCAACGAGAAGGTGGTGCGCGATACGGCGGATGCGATGGCGACGAATGGGATGAAGGACGCCGGATATGTGTATGTCGTGATCGATGACTGCTGGCAGACGGGACGGGATGCTCAGGGCAACATCATTGCGGATGTGGAGAGATTTCCTTCGGGGATCAAGGCGCTGGCGGATTATGTGCATGGGAAGGGATTGAAGCTGGGGATCTATACGGATGCGGGAACGCTGACTTGTGCGAAGCGGATGGGGAGCATCGGGCATGAGTACCAGGATGCGAGGCAGTATGCGAACTGGGGTATCGATTATCTGAAGGAAGATTGGTGCAATACGTTGCCGGGGCAGAATACGGAGTCGTCGTACACGTTGATGCGTAATGCGTTGAAGGATTCGGGGCGGCCGATTCTGTTCAGTATCTGCGAGTGGGGATCGACGAAGCCGTGGCTATGGGCGGGTGGCATTGGGAATATGTGGCGGTCTACCGGCGATATCCAGGATTGCTGGGACTGCAAGAAGACTTGGGGTGGCAATGGAGTTGTGCAGATTATGGATTTGATGGATGGGATTGAGAGCTATTCGGGGCCCGGGGGGTGGAACGATCCGGACATGCTGGAGGTGGGGAATGGTGGGATGAACAAGGAGGAGAGCCGCACGCACTTCAGCATGTGGGCGATGTGGTCTGCGCCGCTGCTGGCGGGCAATGACATTGCGAATATGTCTACCGATACGAAAGAGATTCTGATGAACAAAGAGGTGATCGCTATCGATCAGGATGCTCTGGGGCAGCAGGCTCGGAGAGTGCGGAAGGTGGGCGATCTGGAGGTTTGGTCGAAGCAGTTGGCCGATGGCGGACGGGCTGTGGCGCTGGTGAATCGTGGGGCTGCGGCGACGAAGATGTCGGTGACGTGGCGGGAGATTGGATATCCGGATGCGCTTTCGGCTTCGGTGCGGGATCTCTGGGCGAAGAAGGATGCGGGGAAGGTCAGTGGGGAGTATTCGGCTGAGGTGCCTAGTCACGGGGTGGCGATGTTTACTGTGAAACCTTAGCTGCGTTGGATTGAATGAAGCCGCCTGCGATTGTCGGCGGCTTCTTTGTTTTTGAAGCACAGAGGAAATCCCCATCAGCAGAAACAAACAAAGACAAATACAGGGATCCTTCACTTCGTTCAGGATGACGACCCAAGGCAAATACGGTGCGATGATTTTGTTTTTAGGGGGCTTGCGGTGGGCCGAGGAGAGGGGTTTTGACGGGGGAGGCTAGTCCTACGAACTCAGTGAGAGTGTCGTCGCCGAAGTTGGTGAGCCAAAGGTTACCGCTGGCGTCGATGGCGATGGCGAAGGCTTCGAGCATGTCGGAGTCGGGAGCCCATCCGGTGGTGGGGGAAAGGGGCTGGCCGGGGTTGGAAGAGGCAGAGCCGGCTAGCTCGGTAAGCGAAGGGCTGCGGAAGTTCGTGACCCAGATGTTGCCTGAGCCGTCGACGGCGATGCCCTGAGGATGGAGGATGCCGCCGCCGGTGTAGTTGCTGGAGATGACGGTGCCTGTACTGGAGATCTGACTGACGCTGTCGCCGAAGTAGTTTGCCGCCCAGATGTTTCCGCGCTGGTCGATGGCGAGGCCGTTGGGGCCGTTGCAGCAGGAGACGCGGAGGGATTGGGTTCCGTCGGGAGAGATGCGGGTGATGGCGTCGTCGTTCTGGTTGCCGATCCAGGCGTTGTGATTCGCGTCGATGGCGACGGTGGTGGGAAAGGCAAAAGACGCGGCGGTGTAACCGGCAACGGGTGAGAGGGATTGACCGGCGCTGGAGAGGGTAGTGAGGCTGGCGTTGCCGTAGTTGACGATCCAGGCGGTGCCGTTGGGGTCGAGGGCGGCGGCGATGGGGAAGTTCAGGCCACCTGTGGCGAAGCCGGTACCTGAGATGGGCTGGCCGGTCGAGTTGTAGGCGGCGACGGCGCCGAGACCTTTGTTGATGGCGTAAGGGCTTTTTTCGTATGGAATCCAGACGTTGTCGCTGGCGTCGATGGCGAGACCGTAGGAGTTGGTGAGGCCGGTGGTGCTGACGCCGGTGGGCAGGAGGGGCTGGCCGGTGGAGGAAAACTTGGAGGCGGTGCCTATGGTCCCGGTGGGATTGGTGTAACTGGAGACCCAGATGTTGCCGGAGGAATCGACGCCGAGGGCGCCGGGCTCGAACATGCCTCCGCCGGTGTAGTGGATGAAGAGGGTCCAATCGGCAGGGGCGGTATCGAGTGCAGGAGTGAAGGCTGTGCTGGTGGTGGATTGCGTGTAGAGGTTCGCAACGTTGAGGGCGGGGTTGTGGACGATGTTGAGAGCAGCGTCGAAGGTGTTGGCGGGGACGGTGGCTGCATTGGGTGTGGCGAGGGTAAAGAGGCTGGCGCAGGAGGTGGTCGCCGCGATGCAGGTGTTGAGGAGATTGGCCAGGGTGTTTATCTTTGGCGCGGGAGATAGGCCGGTGGAGGGGAAGGCCGCTCCGGGTGAGACGCCGGTAGTGAGGTTGACGAGATTGGCTACGGTGACGAAGGCGTTGGAGAAGCCGTGGATGTTGGTTGCGGAGGCTCCGAGGCTGCCACCGGTGGCGAAGAATTGGGCGAGGCCCCAGGCGGTGGCTGCGGTAGTGACCTCGTTGATGACGATTGGGGAGGATGAAGCAACTTGATTGCAGGGGCCGAGGATGGTGGAAAGAGCGATGGCTGGGTTGTTTGTGGCGGTGAGGCCACCGAGATTTCCGCCATGGGCGATGAGGTAAAGCTGCGAGGTCGCGCTGGGGCAGGGATAGGAAGCGGGGACGGTGAAGGATCCAGTGGCGTCGGTTGTGAGGGTAGAGGTGAGGAGAGATGTGGATGCGGAGCCGTTGCCGGTGGTGCCTGCGGCGTAGATCTGAATCGAGGCTCTCTGCAGGGGAGTTGTGCCGGAGAAAACTTTTCCGGTGAAGGTGGTGCCGGAGTAGGTGTTTGCAGGTGGGGTTGGTGTTGAGGGTGGATCGGGTCGCGATTGGACCATACCACTGCTGCAGCCAGCGAGCGGCAGGAAAAGGATGATGGCGAGGATTGTTGCAGCCAGAGAGAATGCTCGTTCACGGATCAGACGGTGTACCTCAGCGGCTAAAGCCGCACTCAAAATCGCAGCATTTGCGGCGCGGCTGAAGCCGTGCCCTTAAAGAGCGGAACTTTTTGGACAAACGCTAAAGCTCTATTGCCCCATCGAGAACAAGCGAAGGCAAAGGCAAAGACGAAATGCGGGGGTTCTTCGCTGCGCTCAGAATGACAACGTTTGATGGTCAAGAAAACGGAGGGGCAGCGGCGCGGGATTGAATTCACTGAGAACAATATTTTTGCAAGATTAACTATGAGTTATGGGCGGCGATAGGGCCGTGTGAGCGCGTCCAGATTGACGGAAGCGATGAAGGTGCTGATGGAGGTGGATAGTTGCTTGCGGGCTTCGTCTGCGGGCAGGGTGGTGTCTGTGGTCTCGGCGCGGAAGAGGATTGGAATGGGACGCAGCGGGTTTTGCGTGAGGAGAGATTGGGGATCGGGCTTGCTGTAGACGAAACCGAAGTGAGTGCGGGGGCTTGAGTATTCGCCGCAGTTGGAGCCGTTGCAGACGGTGGTGGCTTCGAGATACTGAATGGCGCTGTCGGCGAAGAAGGCGGCGCTGAAGCCGATGGGCTTGCCGGTAGCGGTGGGGATAGTGAGTTGATCGTGCCAGAGGGGCTCGTCGCCGCGGGCGGAGTGGCAGATGAGAGTGTCGTGCGAGCCAAGGAGAGGGGCGATGCCGAGGACGATGTGAGTACCGCCGCCGGTGGGGGCGTAGTCGGCCCAGTGATAGAGGAGAGCGCCGGTGAAGAGATGTTCATCCCATGAGCGTGAGAGCTTGTAATTGCCGATGTGAGCGGGAAACTGGCCGGGATTGGTTAGATCGCGTTGGGCATGAACTGCCGCTGCGGCAGCGCGGGTGCTTGCGAGGGCGTGGGCGAACCCATAGCAGCCGAAGAGGGCGATGAGAGCCATTGCGGTCATGCGGACGCGGAGAAAGTTTGGAGAGGTAAAGGCCGATGAGGATTGATTGAGCGCCGGGGGCTTGATGCGGCCGGGAGTTTCGCTGAGGCGGTGGATGATGGTGAAGAGAAAAACTGTAGCGGAGAGGAAGAGACAACCACCGATGATGTAGTCGGCCATTTCGCCGTGGTGCTGCAGCCATGCGATGTGAAGCGCGACGATGTAGTAGAGGACGAGGAGGCAGAGGCGGACAAAGTTGAAGAGGTATCCGAGAAGGATTGCGCCGGAGATAACGGCAACGTGTGCGTAAAGACGGAAACGGTAGACGTAGCCGGCGATGAGCGCGATGAAGCCCATGGTGACGGCGCCGCGGATTCCGTTGCAGCCGGGAGCGATGAACATGCCGAAGTTTGGCGTGAACATGAGGCTGAGCTGATCGTGACTGAGAGGCTGGCCGAGTGCGATGGCGAAGGAGCGGGCTACGTGGGCGGAGACGCGCTGCAAGGGGAGATCGACGTAGACGTTGAAGATGTGGGGAATGGGGTTGACGAACCAGATGAGGATGATGGGAAAGAGCGCGGCGCGATAGAGGCGGGTTCCGCCGAAGAGCAGAACGACGCCGGAGACGTAAGCAAATGCAACGAGCGAGTGCGGCGGGAAGTAGACGGCCCACTGCGGAGAGACGACGAAGACGAGGATGGCCTGATCGCGAATGTGGACTGCGGCGATGGTGACCGTGAGAATGACAAGACCCCACAGGCTGCCCTGCATCTGCCATTGCTGAGAGCGCCATACGCGGAGGATGAGCACGGCGCTGACGAGCGGAATCATCATGCCGATGGACTTGAGTGCGTCCATGGTCCAGAGCTGCCAGAGGAGGCCAACCGTGGACCAGATGGAGCACAAGCCAAGGACAGCGAATACCGTTGCCAGACCGGCGGTCAGCTTTGGCGTGAGGCTTGCGACGTGCAGCATGGGACGCGAGCGTACATCAGCCGCGGGAAGTGTAGACATGACGAGTCCGATTTTGATGAGTTGGTGAGAAGCGGAGGTAAATTGCCGAACCGCTTACTTGGGATCGCAGCGCGCTTTGATGCGGGCGCGAGCCGAGACGCAGAAGGCACCAGCAGAGCCAAGGAGGGCGAGGATTGCTGTTGGGTTTTCGGGCGATTCAACGCAGCCGTCAGGGGTTCCTACCTCTCCTCCTTGCGCGTGAAGCGGGAGGGCTGCGGAAAGAACAAGAAGAGTGAAACCGAGAATCAAGAACCGAAAGTTTTTCATTAGTGTCCCTCAGTTGCGAAGGTAAGGGCGTGAATGTATGAAGTCAACGCACTAACGGGCAGGTCGGCTAACACTTTTGGGGAGTATGAGAGATCTCTAATCTGTATTGCGTACGAGAAGAAGAACGGATGAAACAATTCTTCCGCAAGCAGATGGAAAGAGTTATGAATGGTCGCGATTGCGGCGTAGTTGCCAGTTTTTTCTTATTCGGCTAAGGATGGCTTTGTTGAAAGGATCTTCCAGAGAAGCGTTCCCAGCGGGGGAAGGAAGGCGACGATCCAGAAGGTGAAGGTGTAGCGGCCCTGATCGACGAAGTGGCCGAGGATAGGCATAAGGATGCCGGTGACGAGAGCCCAGGCTGAGATAGAGATGCCGGCGAGGAAAGCGGAGTGTTGTTTGGGTAGCGTCGCCATGCCGTCGGAGAGGGAGAAGACGACGAAGCCTCCGGCGATGAACATCTGGAGGAAGAAAAGAAGCATGGTGGCAGCGACAGGATAAGAGCTTCGAGCGGCTGCGGGAGCGAGGGTGATGAGGAATCCGGCGATGGAGAAGAGGACGAACAACGTACCCGGGCGGCTGTGTGGATGGCGTTGACGATGGCGATCGGCAACGTGGCCGAAGAAGAGGTAACCGGCCTCCCAGCCTGCTGGCGGAAGCCAGAGAAGATGACCGAGATTAACCTGGCTGAGATGGAGGACTCGCGTGAGGTAGAGAGGAGCGGCATAGAGGCCGAAGGCCAAGGGAGCAGCTCCGAGGCCATACACACAGATGACGGCGAAGAGATTGCGGCTCCATCGGGGTCGGGATGGAACTTGAGCCCTTGCGATCTCTTTTGATGTGGTGTCGATGGGTGCGGTGTACCAGCCGGAGGCACGGAGGAAGAGCCAAAGGACGATCCAGACGAGGCCGAAGATTGCTGTGAGTGCAAAAGCATAGCGCCAGCCATAGCGGATAGCGATGGGTGTGATGAGGAGAGGAGTGAGAGCGGCTCCGAGCGAACCGCCGCTGTAGGCAACGCCAAGGCCGAAGGAGCGCTTACTAACGGGCAGGGTTTCAGTGACGGTTTTGAGGCTGGCGGGGAAGGTGGCTCCTTCACCGAAGCCAAGGACGCCGCGTGCGATGCAGAGGCTGACGAAGCCGAGCACAAGGCCGTGGCTTCCGGAGGCGATGGACCAGATGAGGACGGCCGCGAGCGTGGTGAGCCAGAGGCCGGCGCGGTCCATCAGGAAGCCCCAGATGGGGTTGGCGAGCATGTAGCAGAGGCTGAAGACGAGGATGGCGTAGCCGTACTGCGTCGCAGAAAGATGAAGGGACGCAAGAATGGTGGGGCTGAGGATAGCGAGGACGCTGCGATCGACGTAGCTTAGGAATCCGAGAAGGAGCATCGCGATGCAAGGAGCCCATTGGCGGAGCGCGGATGGGGACTGAATGGCGAGATTCTCCTGGTCGATGGAACTGAGCATGGTTATAGCTACCTTATCGCGTTGAAAGAAAAACCGCCGCCGTACCGGATTGGTATGGCGGCGGAAGTGGGTGATTGAGGTTTATTACTTCGACTGCGTCTCGAGCCACTGGTGCAGGTTGGGCTGCTGGGTAGCTTTGAGCTGGATGCAATCGTTGATGCTGTCGATGGATTTGCTGAGGGTCCGCTCGGACGCGTCGACTTTGTGAGAGCCGAAGAAGTCTACGACCTCGTCACGCTGCTGAACGGTGCAGAAGGACCCCGTTGCGGAAACGATGCGGACGCCGGAGCTTGTTGTGAATTGGGCGCTGACCTTGTCCCAGTTCTGGCGGATGTAGTCCCAAGCCTGGGTTCGGGTGTCGGGATTTTGAAGGAGAATGGAGAGAAGGATCCAGCTATCCTGATTGCGCACTTCGCCTGAGACGACGTAGTCGAGGGTGCGCTTGACGAGGGCGGGATCTTCGAAGCGGGCGAGGGTGAAGAGCGCCTGGGTCTGAAGCTCGGGAGCGGTAAGAGTCTTGCTGGCGTTGAGAACCTTGTCGTAGAGGGCGGCGTCGCCGTTGGTCGCGGCTATGATGATGGACTCGTCCTCGAACGACGGATCGACGTTTTTGTCGCGGCGGCCGTTGGAGTAGAGAGCGTCGGCGATTTGACGGGCCTGAGCGATGGCGGCGGGATCCTTGGCGCTGCCGAGCTGATGAAAGATAAGGGCACGGAGCTGTTCGCGGTCGAGGCTGTCTTTGGGAGACGGCTTGCCGAGGCTTTCATAGATGGGGCTGAATCGCGCACGCATGACGCCGTTGAGGCGATCACGATCTTCGCCGTCGGCGATGCGGAATTTGATAGTGCCGACTTTGGCGAGGGCGCTATCGAGGACTGTGGCGTTGGGGTCCTGCCTGAGGGCAAGGACGAGGTTGAGGAAGTCGCCTACAGTACCCTGGCCGGAACGCATGAGCGCCCAGCGATCGCCGATGAGACCGATGCGCTCGGGTGGGGTAAGGGCGGTTTCGGCTTTGGCGAGGATGGCGTTGTATTGCTGTGGGGTGTAGGCGGTGCGGTAGTAGCCCTTACCGTTGGCGTTGGCGTAGAAGAACGGCGTCGGCGCATCCGCAGGGATGGGAAGAGCTGACTCTCCGGAAGTGAGGACGCGGCAGATGGGCTTGCCGGTGGTTTTCAGGCAGACGGGAAGGGTCCAGCTTTGCGACGTGTTGGTGTTGTTTGCAGCGGAGAGGAAGAAGCGGCTCTGCATCACGGGAACGTTGCTGGCCGGGTCTTCGCTGAACGAAAGCAGAGGCACGCCGGGCTGTGTGACGAAGCTCTGCATGATCTTGTCTGCGGGCTGATGACTGGCGGAGGTCTGGGCGTTCCAGAAGTCTTCGGCTGTGGCGTTGGCGTAAAGGTGCGCGGCGAGATAGTTGTGGACGCCCTGACGGAAGGTCTCTTCGCCGAGGTAGTTTTCGACCATGCCGAGGACGGCGCCAGCTTTGCCATAGGCGATGCCGTCGAACATCTCATTGATTTCGCCTGGGGTTTCAGCCTTGGCGCGGATGGTACGGGTGGTCTTGATGGAGTCGTAGTTGAGAGTGGAGTCGAGATCCTGGGCTACGTCTTGAGGGACATTCCACTCGGGGTGCCACTTCTCGAGGGGCTTGGAGGACATCCAGGTGGCGAAGCCTTCGTTGAGCCAGAGATTATCCCACCACTGCATGGTGACCATGTCGCCGAACCACTGGTGGGCCATTTCGTGGGCGACAACGCTGGCGACCTCCTTGCGGGCGGAGATGGATGCGGTCTTCGCGTCGACGAGAAGGGCGGTCTCACGATAGGTGATGCAGCCGAAGTTCTCCATGGCTCCGGCCTCGAAGTCGGGGAGACCGATCATGTCGAGCTTGGGCATGGGGTACTTAATGCCGAAGTAGGTGTTGTAGTAGTGAAGGATGTATTTGGCAGATTCGACCGCGTAGGGAGTGAGGGCGACCTTGTCGGGCGTGGAGCAGGCGCGGATGGGAACGCCGTCGGAGCTGCCGCTGGTGCACTTGAAGTCGCCCACGAGGAAGGCCACGAGGTAGGTGGACATCTTGGGCGTGGTGGCGAACTTGAGGGTGTGCTTGCCGGGTGCGGCGGGGGTGTCGGCGATCTGGTTGGTGTTGGAGATGACGGTGTCGGGGGTGTCCACGGTGAGGGCTATGTCGAAGGTGGCCTTGTAGGCGGGCTCGTCGAAGCTGGGGAAGGCGCGGCGGGCATCAGTCGGCTCGAACTGAGTGACGGCGTAGTTGCGGGCCTTGGTCTTGGAAAGATAGAAGCCGCGGAGCTTGTCGTTGAGGATGCCGGTGTAGCTGATGGCGAGGGTTACTTTGCCGGCGGGGAGCTCTTTGGGGAAGGTGAAGGTGGCCTGCTCTTTGGCTTCGTCAAAGGTGACGGCTGCAGGCTGCGATTGCGGGATAGACCCGCCAATCGTGGCGATGACGGATTGAAATTTGATCTCGGCGGAGTTGAGGGTGATGGTACTGCTGGGAGCATCGAGGGTGAGATCGATATATTCGGTGCCGGTGAAGGTGGCGGCTTTGAGATCGGGGGTGAGGGAGAGGGAGTAATGCTCGGGGTGGACGCCGCCAGGGAGACGCTGGGCATAGGCTGCATTAGCGGCTGTGAAGGCTGTTGTGGCTAGAACGATGAGAGTGCTGCGGAGGACTGCTTTCAAAGACATAACTTAAAGATACGCAATGACGCGCATCTTTCTGAAATCGAAAGGAAGAAATGCTGGGTTTTGTGACCGATTCCAGCTACGCAGGCTGGATCGAGGCAGCACGTTCGGAGCGAGCGCCTAGCTCGGAGGCCCGGGCTTCGGCGTAGGCTGCGGCTCCAAGGAGGGCGCAGGTGTCGTCGAGGATGACGCGGACCGGGATGGATTGAAGGAGCGGCGAGAGGCGACCCTTGTCAAGGAAGGCCTGGGTGAAGAAGCCGTTCTGGAGGGTCTTGATGATCTTGGGGGCTATGCCTCCGCCGAGATACATGCCGCCGGTGGCGAGTACTTTGAGCGCGATGTTGCCGGATTCGGCCCCATAGGCGGAGACGAAGGTCTTCATGGTCTCGAAGCAGAGGGAGCTGGAGCCATCTTCCGCGCACTGGCCGATGACGGCGTTGGGATCTTCCGCCTTCATGCGGTCGCGGAGCCATTGGGGTTCGTGAATCTGTTCGACGTCGCGCAGGAACTCGTAGATGTTTCTGATGCCAAGACCGGAGACGACGCGTTCCCAGCTGACGCGACCCTTGAGGGTGCCGCGAAGGTATTCGAGGAGTGCGATCTCGCGGTTGGAGCGGGCGGAGAAGTCGCAGTGGCCGCCTTCGGAGGCAATGGGGCGGTGTTGCTTGCCGTCCCAGATGAGGAGAGCCTGGCCGAGGCCGGTTCCCGCTGCGATGAGGCCGCGGTGGCCGATGGCGGGGTCGTCGCCCGTGTGGAGGGTGAAGATTTTGTCGGGGGCGAGCTCGGGGATGCCGTAGCCGTTGGCTTCGAGGTCGTTGATGAGGAAGACATGCTGGATGCCGAGGGATTTAGAGAGTTCGCGGCAGTCGAGAATCCAGGGAAGGTTGGTGAGCTTGAGACGGCCTTCGCGGACGGGGCCGGGCACGCCGAAGCAGGCGGCGAGGATGTCGGCACGGTGGGTTTTGGGTGTGTCGGCGTCGCCGGAGAGGAACTTGTTGATGACGTCGTCGAGTGCAGCGAACTCGTGCGCGGAGAACTTCTGATCGCGGATGGGATGGAGTCGTCCGCCAGCGAAATCATAAAGAGCGAGGTGTACCTTTGTGCCGCCTACATCACCAGCGAGAATCATTTTAGCGAAGCTCCAGAGTACCGGTATGGTCTGCGCCTGCCGGTTCTGGCAGCTTAGACGCTGCGGCGGAATCGAGCAAGAAGGTGAGTTTGCCGCTAGCCGGGCGAATGATCTGCGAGGGATAGGTATCGGGCTGGTAGGGGCCTAGCAGGACATCGTGAAGAACCTGGGCTTTGGCCGCACCCTCGATGAGGAAGGCCACTTCCCTACCCTGGTTGATGACGGGCGAGGTGAGCGTGATGCGCCATGTGTCCTTCTGGGGGACGTGGTTGGCGATGACGATGTGGGTGATGTCGTTGAGGCCTTCGGTGTGAGGGAAGAGTGAGGCTGTGTGGCCGTCATCGCCCATGCCGAGAAGGATGAGGTCGAAGGTCGGGGTTTCCGCGCCTTCGAGCTTGAAGGAGTTGCGGATGGTGGACTCGTAACGAGCGGCGGCCACCTCGGGATCGAGTTCGCCTTCCATGCGATGGATGCGATCGGCCGGGAGGGGGACTTTGGAGAGCAGAGTCTCGTTGGTCATGCGGTAGTTGGAATCGGGGTGGTCGGGGGGAACGCAGCGCTCATCGACCCAGTAGAGATCGAGCTTGTCCCAGGGAACCTGCTTGATAAAGGGCTGGGCGGGGTCGGCAAGGAGGGCGAACATCGCCTTGGGCGTGGTTCCACCGGAGATGGCGATGCGAGCGAGGCCGCGTGTCTCGGCTGCCTTAACGGCAGCGGCGGTAAAGAGCTCTGCGGCGGCCCTGGCTACTTCGGCTGGTGTAGAAGAGATGCTATAGGTGACGGTGACCGGACGGGGCATGGGATCTCGCTGGGTGGGAAGAGATAGATGCGGAGGGCGGGGCTGTCGCCCCGCTCTTCTGAAGATGACGATTTAGAGATCGCGCCACTTGCGACCTTCTCTTGCGAGAAGTTCATCGGCGCAGTCGGGGCCTGAGGATCCAGCAGCGTAGTTGGGGAACTTGGGCGCTTTGGCCTTGGCCCACGCCTCCAGGATGGGTGTGAAGAGAGCCCATGTGGCTTCGACTCCGTCACGGTGAGCGAAGAGGGTGGCATCGCCAAGCATGGCGTCGAGCAGAAGACGCTCGTAGCCATTGGCCGAAGACTTGCCGAAGGCGTTCGCGTAGCTGAAGGCCATGTCTACCTGCGCGAGGTTCGTAGTGGGACCGGGAACCTTGGCGCCGAAGCGGAGCGAGATCCCCTCATCGGGCTGGATGCGCATGGTGATGACGTTGGGCTCGACCTTGTCGTCGCTGCTGTTGGACTTGAACAGGTGCAGCGGCGGCTGCTTGAAGACGATGGTGACCTCGGTGACGCGCTTTTCGAGACGCTTGCCAGCGCGGAGGTAGAAGGGAACGCCGGCCCAGCGCCAGTTCTCGATTTCGACGCGAAGGGCCGCGAAGGTCTCGGTGCTGGAGGTTGGGGAGACGCGATCTTCCTGACGGTAGCCGATCACATCCTTGCCGTCGACCTTGCCCGGGCCGTATTGGCCACGAACGGTGTTGTTGACAGGGATGCCCTCGATGGCTCGCCAGACTTTGAGCTTCTCGGTGCGGACGGCATCGGCCTGGAAAGAGTCTGGTGGTTCCATGGCGACGAAGGAGAGGACTTCCATGACGTGGTTTTGGAGGACGTCGCGGACGGCGCCAGCCTTCTCATAGAAGGGGCCACGGCCTTCAATGCCGATGGATTCGGCGGCGGTGATCTCTACGTGGTCGATGTAATTGCGGTTCCAGACGGGCTCGAAGATGCCGTTGCCGAAACGGAAGACGAGAATGTTCTGAACGGTCTCTTTGCCGAGGTAGTGATCGATACGGAAGATCTGGTCTTCAGAGAGGACGGCGTTGATCTCGTCGTTGAGCTTACGGGCGGATTCGAGGTCGGTACCGAAGGGCTTTTCAATGATGACGCGGACCCAGTGCTCGGCGCCGGGCTCGGGCTTGGCCATGCCGTGCTTACCGAGGCGGTGGGTGATATCGGCGAAGAACTCCGGCGCAACGGCGAGATAGAAGAGACGGTTGCCCTTGGTGTTGAACTTGCCGTCAAGTTCGGCGAGATGCGCCTTGAGCTTCTCGAAGCCTGCGTCGTCGTCGAACTCGGTGGCGAAGTATGAGACGCGATCCATGAAAGGCTTGAGTTTGGGATCATCGTCTTCGACGCCGCCGCCCTTGATGATGCCGTCCTGCATGTCGGGGCCGAAGGTGGCGCTGAGATCGCGGCGGGCGACACCGACTACAGCAAAGTCTTCAGGCAGAAGGCCGGCTTGATCGAGGTGATAAAGGGCGGGAAGAAGCTTGCGCTTGGTGAGATCGCCGGAGGCGCCGAAGATGACGACGATGCAAGGCTCGGGAATGCGCTCATCCTTCCTGGTCGCGTCTGCCTGTGCTGCTGAGATGTCTACGGGTACTATGCTCATGGTCTTGCTCCTTGCGTATGCGTTTGATGCTCTGTCAGGCGGGTTGGGCTCGTCCGGGTGTTGAGAGCCAGTGGCCGTGCGGAGATATCGCCACACGGCCAGGAGAGGCTAGGCCTTCTTGACGTCGTGGCCACCGAAGGCTCCGCGCATGATCGAGATCATACGGTCGGTAAAGTTGTTCTCTTCGCGTGAACGGAGGCGACGGATGAGCGACTCTGTGATGACGGGAGCAGAGATATTAAGGTCGATGGCCTCGGTGACAGTCCAGCGACCTTCGCCGGAGTCGGGTACCCAGGCTTCGAGGCCGTCCAGTGTGGGATTTTTGTCGAGCGCGCTTGACGTGAGGTCGAGAAGCCATGAACGAACGACGGATCCCTTCTGCCAGATGTGCGCGATCTGTGTGAGGTCGAGGTTCAAGGGCTTCTTGGCATTCATGATGGAGAAGCCTTCGGCGTAGGCCTGCATCAGGCCATACTCGATGCCGTTGTGGACCATCTTGACGAAGTGGCCGGCGCCGGAGGGTCCAACGTGTCCCCAACCCTCGGTGGGCGAAGGAGCGAGGGCCTGGAAGATGGGGGTGAGACGCTCGACGGGAGCCTTGTCGCCGCCGATCATCAGGCTGTAGCCCTCTTTGAGACCCCAGACGCCGCCGGAGGTCCCGCAGTCAACATAGTCAAGGCCAGTGGGTGTAACCTGCGCGTGCCGTCGCTGCGTGTCCTTGTAGTTTGAATTGCCGCCATCGATGATGGTGTCGCCCTTGGAGAGCAAACCTTCGAGACTTGCAATTGTGTGGTCGACGGGGTCGCCCGAGGGAACCATGATCCAGACGGCACGCGGGGCAGAGAGATTGGCGACGAGGTCTTCGAGCGAATTGACGCCGAGAGAGCCGGAGGCTGTGAGTTTCGCGGTGGCATCTTTGCTGAAGTCGAAGCCGACGACTTTGTGACCAGCGAGGCGGAGACGCTCCGCCATGTTGAAGCCCATCTTTCCAAGACCAATAATTCCGAGTTCCATGGTGTTTTTCCTTTTTTATGCTGCTGAAATACCGAGTTGTGCGAGCTCTTGCGTGAGCTGTGCGGGTGATTCGAAGCGAATGGCCTGCATGTCGAGAGCGACGGCGGCCTCGCAGTTTTCGGGCTTGTCATCGATGAAGAGCGCTGTCTCGGGCGGGAAGCCGGAGATGTCGATGGCTGCCTGGTAGATGTCCGCGTGCGGCTTCATCTCGTGGACGTAGCCGGAGCAGATGAAGTAATCGAAGTAGGGACGGAGGTGAAAGGTGTCCAGACGATAGGCATTGAGTTCGCGGCTCTCATTGTTGAGAGTGGCGAGCTTGTACTCGCTGGAAGACTGGAGTTTGCCAAGGATGTCGAAGCACTCCTTGTGGAGGACGTGGTTTTCTGCGCAAAGCTGGGCCCATAGATCTTCGAAGGTGAAGTTGTACTTTGGAGCCTCGGCGTGAAAGACAGTTTTGTTGAAGAAAGTCCGGGCGTCAGAGAGGCCGCGCTCCCAGAAGTAGTTGGCGGCATCGTGACGGGATTCGTAGTCGGCGAGGTCGACACCGAGACGAGTGAGCACGCGGGTTTGCTGGCTCTTGTCCCAGCCGTTGGTAAGCAGGACGCCGCCGATGTCCCAGAAGATGGTCTTGATGGAGCTGGAACTCACTGCCCCTCCGGAAAGTCCGCGCCGAGTGTAGTTGACTCCCATGCCGCGATTTCCTGGTTCCACTGGTCGAGCTTGGTGCGGAAACGCTTGAGCGCGATAGCGCCAAGGATCAGGTGAAGCGGTGGGTTGGGGGATTCGACGACGGCCATCATGGCATGGACGGCACGCAGCGGATCGCCAGCCTGTTTGCCGCTTTGGGTGTTGAGGTACTCGCGCGCTTTGCCTGCGGTAGTGTCGTAGTCGGCGATGCGGTGTGCGGCTTCAACGCCAGAACGGCCAAGAAAGTCGGTGCGGAAGGGACCAGGCTCGATGACGGTAACGTGGATGTCAAGCGGAGCGAGCTCTGCGGCGAGTGCCTCGGAGAAGCCTTCGACCGCAAACTTTGTGGTGTTGTAGAAGCCCCAGCCGGGACCGCCAGCGAGACCGGCGATGGAGGAGAGGTTGAGGATGTGTCCGCTGCGCTGCTTGCGAAGGTAAGGCAGAAAGGCGCGGGTGACGCGGATGAGGCCGAAGACGTTGGTCTCGAAGACGGGCATGAACTCGGCTTCGGTGGCCTCTTCAAGGGCACCTGCGATACCGTAGCCAGCATTGTTGACGAGGACATCGATATGGCCGAACTGCGCGAAGGCCTGGGTGACGGCTGAGTCGACTTGCGCGGCATTGGTTACATCAAGAGGAAGGACTTTTGCGGAGCCGGGATATTGGCGCTCGAGATCGGCGATCTGTTCCGGCTTGCGAGCTGTGGCAATAACTTTGCCTCCGGCCTTAAGGACTTCTTCGGCGAGCAGACGGCCAAAGCCAGTGGAGGCGCCGGTGATGAACCATGTACGAGGTTTTTTCGATTCAGGCATAGTTGCTGTCTTTCTCTATAGGCCCTATCAAGGCCTGACTTGGGTTAAGTGGTCAGAGTGGTCGCCGTGGCCTCAGGCATGTATTGTTTTTCGATGGCTTTGACTTTGTTGAGACGGCGTACGAAACGCTCTTCTGTCGCGATGAACTTCGCTTTGAGGTATGAGTCGACACACTCAAAGGCAAGAGCGGTGCCGATGATGCGTGCGCCCATGACGAGTACGTTCATCTCGTCGTGTTCGACGCCCTGGTGCGCGGAGTAAGTATCGTGGCACATGCCTGCGCGGACGCCGGGCATTTTGTTGGCGGCGATGCAGACACCGACGCCGGAGCCGCAGATGAGGATGCCGCGCTCGGCTGCGCCGGAGATCAGTGCTTTTCCTACGAGAACGGCGAAGTCAGCGTAGTCGGAGGGATCAGTGTTGTAGGCACCGAGATCCTGAACCTCGTGGCCGAGCTTCCTGACGTAGTCGCGGACTTCCTCTTTTAGAGGGAAGCCAGCGTGGTCGGAAGCAATCGCAATCTTCATAAATGACTAGACCTTTGGATGTCTGCGCTTGTCATTTGGGCGCTGATGACGGCCCTGAAATAACGGAATCGGAACGAAAAACGACGGGCGAGACATGCTGTCTCGCCCGCGTGGACTACTTCTTGACCAGCTTCTTTGCCTGCTCGACGACGTGCGCTACGCTGATGCCGAGCTTTTCGAGAGCGATTGGGCCGGGGGCCGAAGCGCCGAAGCGATCAAGACCGATGACGGCTCCATTGTGGCCGATGTACTTGTACCAGCCCATGGTGGCTCCGGCTTCGACTGCGATCTTCGGCGTTGCTTCGGGAAGCAGGCTGTTCTTGTAAGCCTCATCCTGCTCATCGTAGATCTTGAAGCTGGGCATCGAGACTACAGACGCGTTGATGCCAACAGCTTTGAGTTCTTCGGCGGCTTTGACGATGACCGAAACCTCGGAGCCGGTAGCGATGAGGATGATGTCCTTGCCCGAGTTATCGAGCGAGTAAGCACCCTTCTTTACACCTTCGTGCACCTTGTACTTCTCATTGTCGATGACGGGGAGATCCTGGCGGGAGAGAGCCATAAAGCTGGCGCTCTTACGCTCGAGAGCAAGCTGCCAGCAGGCGGCGGTCTCGTTGGCATCCGCAGGGCGGAAGTCAGTAAGCTGCGGGATGGCCCGGAGGCTCATCAGTTGCTCGATGGGTTGGTGGGTGGGACCATCTTCACCGAGGCCGACAGAGTCGTGCGTGAAGACGAAGAGCGAGTGAACGCTCATCAACGCAGCCATACGAAGGGCCGAGCGGCAGTAGTCGGAGAAAGTAAAGAAGGTGGAGCCGAAGGGAATGAGACCACCGTGGGCCGCCATGCCGTTGACCATCGCGCACATGCCGAACTCGCGGACGCCGAAGAAGACGTTGCGGCCAGTGGGATCGACGTGGAAGCTGGGTGAGTCCTTGAAGATCGTCTTGGTGGAGGCGGTGAGGTCGGCAGCGCCGCCGAAGAGCTCGGGGACAACCTTCTCGATTGCGTTCATGACGATCTGACCGGCATTGCGGGTTGCGACGGGCTTATCGGTCGGGAAGACGGGGATTTTCTTCTCCCAGTCCTTGGCAAGCACAGCCTTGATGGTGCGATCAAATTCTGCAGCGGGCTCTGGATAGGCCTTCTTATATTCTTCGAACTCAGCCTGCCACTCGTTGTGTGCGTCTTTGCCGCGAAGCTTGATTGTGTCCCAGTTGGCGCGGGCTTCGTCGGGAACGTAGAAGGTCTTGTCCTCGGGCCAGTTGAGGTTCTTCTTGGTGGCCTTGACAGCTTCTGCGCCGAGGGCTTCGCCGTGAACCTTGTTCGTGCCGGCCTTGGGGCTGCCGTAACCAATGACAGTGTGGACGCGGATGAGCGAGGGCCTTGTCGTCTCGGCCTTGGCTGCGAGAATTGCATCCTCGAGGCCCTGGAGATCGTTACCGTCGGCGACCGACTGCACGTGCCAGTGGTAAGCCTCGAAACGTTTGGTCACGTCCTCGGTATAGCTGAGCTCGGTGGGGCCGTCGAGGGAGATCAGATTGTCGTCATAGAACACGATGAGCTTGCCAAGACCGAGTGTTCCGGCCAGCGAAGCTACCTCGTGGGATATGCCTTCCATCAGGTCGCCGTCACCACAGAGAACATAGGTGAAGTGATCGATGATGTTATAGGTGTCGCGGTTATAAACGGCTGCGAGATGCTTCTCTGCCGTGGCAATGCCGACGGCCATGCCGAGGCCCTGGCCGAGAGGGCCCGTAGTGACTTCGACGCCTGGTGTCTCACCGTACTCCGGGTGACCGGGAGTGTGCGATCCCCACTGGCGGAACTGCTCAAGCTGGGCCATGGGCAGATCGTAGCCGGAGAGGTGCAGCGCACCGTAGAGCAGCGCGGAGGCGTGGCCGTTCGAGAGGATGAAGCGGTCGCGGTCGATCCACTTGGGGTCCGAAGGATCGTGCTTCATGAACTTGTGGTACAGCAGATAGGCGATGGGTGCGCAACCGAGGGGTGCGCCGGGGTGGCCGGACTTGGCTTTTTCAACAGCGTCGACGGCGAGGAAGCGGAGGGCGTTGATAGAAAGCTGGTCTAACTCATGCTGCTGATCGCTCATTACTTTTCCTTTTCGTTTGTGGCGTGGGTAGCGCGAGGCTACAAATCCGTTATTTTGTGTTTTGGGCCTATCTCTAACAGTGTACAAGCGGGACGCGGATCACTGCATCTTACGGTCTGACAGGTGGCGGCAGCTGAGTGATGGAAACTTCTATATCTCGGTTAAGCCAGCGGTCTGGTTGGCCTTGTCCGGGCCAGTTAAGGGTAAAGATGATGGTCCCTTCCTGCCGTGAATCGATCGGAATGTCGACGAAGGAGCCAGGATAACCGACAGCGGTAGAATCGACGGTGAGGACTGTGGCCCAGTTGTCGAAGGTATAGACCACCTTGAAGCGCTGGGGGTCCACGATGCGGAGGGTGCGGCCGGCCTCGATGGTTGAGAGCGGGCGTCCAGTCTGGAAGATCTCGACGTGATTGGTGAAGGTGCGCTTGCCTTTAGGGACGGCATAGCGTTCCCCGACGGCGGAGATGCGGTCGAAGACGCGGCCGTCAGTGACGGAGCGGAGGAGTTTGAGGTATTCGGAGTGGGCCCAGACCAATGGCTGCGCGGAACCGGCGGAACGGCCAAGGAAGAGCCTTTTGGCGGGTATGTCGGCGTAGTCCCAGATCTGTTCGGGCAACATTCCACCGCGAGAGCTGAAGCGTTCGAGCGCAGTGATGTGTTGTTTGACGTTACCGCCCGCAGCAAGCTCATAGTGGGCGCGTTCGCCCGCCAGCAGGGGCCAGGCGCGTCCTTGACCCCAACCGTCGTATGGTCCTCCGTCCTTCTTCTGGCCATAACCGTCGTGGTTGTAGCGGCGCCAGCAGTCCCCAAAGGGAGTGTCGATCTTGAGACAGTGGTCCACGACCTTCAGGGAGTCGACGATAAGTGGATCGTCGGCGCGGCGGATGCCGTAGCGGACGAGTTCGAGGAAGCCGGCATCGATGACCTCGCGGGCTTCGAAGTCGTACTTCTCGCCGGGACCGCGATTGGCGATGTGGACCATTCCGGGAGGGATCTCCGGGTTGTAGAAGGGCTCGCCGGGCGCAGGCGGATGGACGCGCATGTAGTGGTATTTAATATCGGGGTGAAGAACGCCTTCGGTGGTCGTGGTCCATTCGTCGAGGTGGGATTCGATCCAATCAGCGTATGTCTCGAGGAAGCTGGCCATCTCGAAGCCCTGGTGGCTGCGAGCGATATCGGCGGCACAGATCAGGCCGGAGATGACGGCTGCAAGGGTCGAAGGCGAGTAGCCGGCGATCTCTTCCCAGCGTTCCTGCTGAGTTACAGGAGCGTAGCGGACGAGGAAGGCGGCAGCACGTTCGACGAAGGGAAACACGTCGAAGTTCTCGAGGCCGTCGAGCTTCCAGAGCCGCCAGGCGAGGATGATGGGGAAGGCGACCTCATCGAGCTGAATACCCTGCCAGTAGGGTGTTCCGTCGATCCAGAAGTTCTGGGCGAAGCTGCCGTCGGGCCGCTGGGTGCAGGCGAGGTAGACGAGGGCGCGCAGGGCGGTCTCGGTACGTCCACAGGCTAGCAGGGCTGTTGCGGTCTGGACCATGTCACGCGTCCAGACGAGGTGATAACCGCCGAGGTCGGAGTCTCCCTTGGAGTATCCCCAGGGAATGGACGCCGAGGCGATGAAGGCTCCGGAGTAGGTCTTGTCCTCGTGGGTGAGCAGGACATTGTGGCTGATGCGCATGAGCTTGCCGCTGTCGGTGGAGGCGGGGGCGAGCGTCTCGGGTGAGGCGGCGCGTCCCCATTGAACGAGGAAGCGGCGGAGATGCACATCGTAGGGCGTGGCGAGGCTCTGCATCATGGCAGCTATAGCGGCATGATGGCCTTCGCCGAAGGCGATGGCGAGGGTAAACTCGCGGTTGGTTGCGATGTCGATCTCGCCGGTGATGGCGATGTTGCCATCGAGCGCCTGACCGAACTGCTGGCTGAGGGACATCGATCTGCAGAGGTCCTGGAAGCCGTCGCTGGTGCCGACATAACCACAGGAGGAGCGGGTGAAGCCGCAGCTTGCTCCCAGGGCGAGCGAGGTGCTTCCCTTCCACGCTAGCAGACAGCGCCTTCCGGCGACGTCGATGGAGCGGGCAGAGTTGCCTGCTCCTCCGCCGTTGAGGTGCGGGGCGAGGAGAGCGTAGCACTTGAGTCGAGAGAGAACGGACTCTTCGCCGGTGACCTTGACGTTGACCAGAACGACAGGATGATGCGGGTCGGTGATGAACTCTTTGGTAACGGTGTAGCGGCCGTTGGCGTCGGTGGCGGTGACGCGAACGGCGAGGGCGTCGGAGTCGATGTACTGAAAGTCGTACTCGAGATCGCGCTTTTCTTCGCGGCAGAAGGTCTCGCCATCGGTGAAGAGAAGCTCCATGTCGCGGGTCTGCGGGCGGTCGATGGTGGGAAAATAAATCTCGTTGAGAGTGCCGTGCGAGACGGTGAACCAGACGCGACTGGAGGCTGCGTAGGCGGTGGAAACAGAGTCTTTGCGGCTGGAGGTCCAGCGCGGTTCGAGACCGGGAGCGCCGAAGGCAGGACCGTCATCATCGAGCCATCGGTAAGTGGCAACTAATTCACTCATTTCGCCTATTAGAAACCAAAAACAGCGAAATGGGTGCAAACCAAAGTGAATCGGCGATGAATGCGAGCAGTGCGCTATGATTTCGAAGGCTGCACGGGCCGGCGAATTGCATCGCTGCGAGCGCGGATGGCATCGAAGAGAGTGAACGCGGTCGGCCTGCAGAATGCCTGACTAAATAAGAAGAACGCAAGACGACAGGAGAATATCGTGGCCTACGAACTACCCCCTTTGCCCTATGACTATGCGGCGCTTGAGCCGACCATCGACGAAGCGACGATGAAGCTGCACCATGACAAGCATCACCAGACCTATGTGACGAACCTGAATGGCGCCGTGGAGAAGCATCCTGAGCTTGGCAAGAAGTCTCCCGAAGAGCTGGTGAAGGATCTGGCCAGCATTCCGGAAGACGTGCGCAAGGTTGTGCAGAACAATGGCGGTGGACACGTCAACCACACCATGTTCTGGCAGATCATGAAACCAAACGGCGGCGGCGAACCTACGGGCGAGATCGCCACACAGATCAAGGCCGACTTCGGCTCGTTCGAGGACTTCAAGAAGCAGTTCAACGAGACGACGGCGAAACAATTCGGCTCCGGCTGGGGCTGGTTGGTTTTCGACGGCGGCAAGCTGAAGATCGTAACGACGGCAAACCAGGACAATCCGCTGTCGCAGGGTCATTATCCGATTCTGGGCAACGACGTCTGGGAGCATGCCTACTACCTGAAGTACCAGAACAAGCGGCCCGATTATCTTGCAGCCTGGTGGAACGTTGTGAACTGGGATGAGATCAATAAGCGGTTCGCTACGGCGAAGAAGTAGTTCATTCTTTTCGAAGAAACGGGGCTGCCCTTTGGCGGCCCCTGATTTTTGACCCCTCCCCCTCCTTAATTGGAGCTAAAATATTGATAAAAGATAACTTAGCCTAATTTAGCTGCGCAAAATATAGATTCTAAAAGGGTTATATATAAGAATTTAGATTCTAAAGGACTTATTCGCTGAAACGAAAGCCCGGCTTTGGCCGGGGCTTTTTACTTTCTGATTCAATTATATGGAATTGAGTAAAACTCCTACGCAATGTTTATGTAGCTTGTTTTGTTTGGGTTATGGGATTATGGGCCTTGACACGTGATTTTGCTGCAAAAACGGAGATGATCCGTAGTAAGCAACTGATAATAAGTTAGTTGCCCAGGTCAGGGTTACCCGACTCGCACAGTTTAGGCGCAGCAAAGATCGATATCAAACAAGGGTAACTAGAACCGCTAAGGCTACCCAAGCATGCCTGACTGGCATAGTCCCATTGGTTGAGCGATGACCTCCGTACTCGTCAGAAGACCGCCCCATACGCAGAGATGGCCCAGTATCGGACAAGCCGATGAGACCAAGATTTCTGTGGAAGCCATGATCGCCATCGTGCGATGAAAACGTTAGGATTTCTGCAGGCAGACCGTGAGAACCATATAACGTAGCATCCAAGCGGGACCAGCAAGATAAGTGTTTTTAGGTTCCATGTTTTAGGTTTCGCGAGGAAGCATATTTTAGGCTGGGTACTCATTTTCAATTGAGCCTGTGCTCAGAAAAACCACACCCCACCTCAGAGGTAAGAGTAACTACCAAGACAAGCCAACGACAAAAGCAACAGCTGACGGGTAAGGGTTTTACATCCCACCCATGCCGCGATGAGACCGCGGCATGGATGGGGCACCCGTTCTTTTGTGGCTAGTTTGGGGAGAAACAACGACAAAAGCGAAATACAAGGATCTCTCCACTACGCTTCGCTTCGGTCGAGATGACGTTCGTTGTGGGTAGTTTGTTGTGGGTAGGAAGATAGAACGGGTTAGAGGCTTTCGACCACGATGCAGGTGTCGAGTTCGGTTTGGTTGCGGGTCTTTTCGCAGGTGAGGATGACGTAGGCGGGCATTGTTCTCCTTTGAGCTGCGTTTAGAACTGCAAATGCAACCGCAACGGCAAAAGCGAAATGCGGGGATTCTTCGCTTCGCTCAGAATGACAAGCAAGAGCAAGAACAACTGCAAGGACAACAGCAACAGTAGGAACAAAAAAACGGCTGGAACATTGAATTGTGTTCCAGCCGTTTCTTCGATGCGTGAGATTAGTCGCTGGAATTCTTGCGGGGACGGCGGTTGGCTTGGAGAACCTTCTTGCGCATGCGGAGGGACTTGGGGGTGACCTCTACGAGTTCGTCGTCGGCGATGAACTCGATGCACTGCTCGAGGGTGAGGTTCTTGAAGGGGACGAGGCGGACAGCGTCATCGGAGCCCGAGGCGCGCATGTTCGAGAGCTTTTTCTCGCGGACAGCGTTGACGTCGAGATCGTTGTCGCGGCTGTGCTCGCCGACGATCATGCCCTCGTAGAGTTCCACGCCGTCTGCGACGAAGAGAATGCCGCGATCCTGCAGGCCATCGAGCGCGTAGGCTGTGGTGGTTCCCTGACGGTCGGAGATGAGGGCGCCGGAGGTACGTTGCGGGATCTCACCCTGGTAGGCGATGTAGCCGTCGAGGATGGAGTTCATGATGATGGTTCCGCGAGTCTCGGTCAGCATCTCGGACCGGAGGCCGATGAGGCCTCGGCTGGGGATGCGGAACTCCATGCGGACGCGGCCAGAGCCGTGATTGACCATCTTGGTCATCTCGCCCTTTCTGGGTCCGAGGCGCTCGATGACGGTTCCGACGAAGCTCTCCGGCACGTCGATGGAGAGGTGTTCGACGGGCTCCATCACCTGATCGTCGATCTTCTTGGTGACGATCTCGGGGCGGCTGACCATCATCTCGAAGCCTTCGCGGCGCATCATTTCGATGAGGATGCCGAGCTGGAGTTCGCCTCGGCCGAGGACCTTGAAGGAGTCGGGGGAGCCTGTGTCCTGCATCTTGAGGGAGACGTTGGTGAGCAGTTCCTTGTCGAGACGGTCGCGGAGGTTGCGCGAGGTGACGAACTTGCCTTCGCGGCCGGCGAAAGGCCCGTTGTTAACGTTGAACTGGATGGCGATCGTGGGCTCATCGATGATGATGGGCGGAAGGGGCTTGGGGTCTTCGACGTCGCAGAAGCTCTCGCCGATGGTGATACCGGGGATGCCGGCGATGGCGACGATGTCGCCGACCTGGGTCTCTTCGATGTCGGTGCGTTTGAGGCCAGAGAAGCTGAAGAGCTTGGTGATCTTGTGCTTGGTGAAGGTGCCGTCGATCTTGGCGACCGAGTACTCCTGGCCGGTGCGCATGGTGCCGCTGAAGACGCGGCCGATGGCGAGACGACCGAGATAATCGGAGTAGTCGAGGTTGGTGACGAGGATCTGGACTGCACCTTCGGGATCGCCCTTGGCTACGGGGATGGTGGTGATGATCTGCTCGAAGAGGGGCTGGAGATCGGTGCCGGGGATGGCAGGATCGGTGGTGGCGGTGCCGAGCTTGCCGTTGGTGTAGAGGACGGGGAAGTCGAGGACGGACTCGTCGGCGTCGAGGTCGATGAAGAGGTCGTAAACCTCGTTGAGGACCTCCTGGGGGCGGGCGTCGGGACGGTCGATCTTGTTGATGACGACCATGGGGGTAAGGCCGGCTTCGAGGGCCTTGGAGAGAACGTAGCGGGTCTGAGGCAGGGGGCCTTCAGACGCATCGACGAGAAGGACGACGCCATCGACCATCTTGAGGGCACGCTCGACTTCGCCACCGAAGTCGGCGTGGCCTGGGGTGTCGACGATGTTGATCTTGTTGTCGTGGTAGTAGAGGGCGGTATTCTTCGCGAGAATCGTGATGCCGCGCTCTTTTTCTAGGTCGTTGGAGTCCATGACTCGCTCGGTGAGGGCCTCGTTGGAGCGGAAGGTGCCGGACTGACGCAGCATGGCGTCGACGAGGGTGGTCTTGCCATGGTCGACGTGCGCGATGATGGCGATGTTGAAGATGGGCTTAACGGCGATTGCGGTTGAGTTGCTCACTGCGTATGTGTCCTGTCTGTGCGCTGAGGAATGGAGTTTCGGGGAAAGTGCGCGTCCTACCTAGTTTAGCCTATTCAGGGGTGAGGATGTCCGAATTTCGCACTGCAATCGAAGAAGATACGGTAAATGAGGCTTCTGCTACCTTTGGTGCGGGGTTGATTCCTGTGGCATCTATGTAGATGAGGATATGGTTATTGCGACAAAAACCGAGGCTGGGATAAAGCTTTCCGCGAGGCAGATCAAGATGATTACACGCGCGCTGGCCGATCCGCGGCGGTTTGAGATTCTGCAAAAGATTGCGGGGCAGCGGTGTTCGGCATGCTCGGACCTGCGCGAGTGTTTTCCAATTACGGCGGCGACAATGTCGCACCATGTGAAGGAGTTGCAAAATGCCGGTCTGATTGAGACCGTGCGGCGGGGGAAGTTTGTCGACATGATCTTCTGCCGCGAGACGTGGGACGCTTATCTGGCTGAATTGAATAGGTTGTAAATTCCCGGGGCGGGATGAATCGTTTTTTGGAGTCGGCACATCAATTAGATGGTTGTCGAAATGATCGACCCCAGGAGATTGAAAGATGAGCAAGCTTGCAGGAAAAGTAGCTGTTGTGACAGGCGCCTCAAAGGGCATTGGAGCATCGATTGCGGAACACTTTGGCGCGGCTGGCGCGTCGGTTGTGGTGAACTACAGCAGCAGCAAGGCCGGGGCGGATGCCGTGGTCGCAAAGATTGTCGCAAAGGGCGGCAAGGCGATTGCAGTGCAGGGCGATGTGTCGAAGCAGGAAGATATCGTCCGATTGTTCGCGGAGACCAAAAAGGCTTACGGGAAGCTGGATATTCTGGTGAACAACGCTGGAATCTATGACTTCAAGCCGCTTGGAGACATTACAGCGGACCACTTTCATAAGCAGTTCAACCTGAATGTTCTGGGGCTTCTGCTGACCACTCAGGAAGCTGTGAAGCTGATTGGGGAGGAAGGCGGTTCGATCATCAATATCAGCTCGCTTGTAGGCCAGATGCCGGCGGCGACCGGATCGGTGTACAGCGCGACGAAGGCTGCTGTCGATTCGCTGGCGGTTTCGCTCTCGCAGGAGCTTGGACCGAAAAAGATTCGCGTGAACTCGTTGAATCCAGGCATGGTGGAGACCGAGGGTCTGCATGCTGTTGGATTTGCCGAGAGCGATTGGCGCAAGCACGTGGAGACTACGACGCCGTTGGGACGCATTGCGCAACCTGAGGACATTGCTACGGCAGCTGTCTTCTTTGCCTCGGACGACGCGGGTTGGGTTACGGGCCAGACGCTGATCTTGTCTGGCGGCGCACGGCTGTAAGTTTTACGGTTTTGCGTGGAAGGGCTGCCATTGTTGGCGGCCCTTTTCTTTTGGGGCTTTGAAGATAGCGGTAGATAATAGAAGGAGATGCCCTGACGAGGGCGGAGATGACATATGACGACGAATCCTGCGTTGGCAGGTTGTACCCACCCGCTACGGACGAGTGTGCCTGACTTTGTTGCCGGGCTTCGCGAACTGGAGCGGGACTTGATTACGAAGGACAAGATTGCGGAGTACATGGCGGCGATGACGCTGCGTCCGGAGGCTCTGCATGACTATGTGTGGTGGCGGGACAGCTTCTATACGCGGAATTTGATTTATCGGGATGAGCTGTTCGAGGTGATGACAATCTGCTGGTCGCCGGGACAGAAGACCGCGATTCATACACATAACGGACAACTTGGGTGGATGACAGTGTCGCAGGGCGAGGTGCAGACCTATGAGTTTCACCATACGAGCTGCAATGCGCCGGAGAACCAGAATGTAGTGAACATCGATTGCCTGGGCGGGGCAACGGAACTGCAGATCGATAAGGTTCGGACGGTGACATGCGCCGAGGGGACCGGCATGGTGACGGTGGATAAGCTGCAGACGATTCATCAGATTGAGAATGCGGGAACGGTGGGGTGCATCAGCCTACATGTCTATTCGAAGCCGTTTGACTCGTGCATTGCGTTCGACCTGGAGAAGCAGCGGTGCTATCGGCGGCAGTTGAGCTACTTCAGCAAGGATGGCCACCAGATCGCTAAGTAACTGCGGATTTGCATTTGGTTACGGGTGGATGTATCGCTATACTCAAGGCTCCCAATGCAAACAAGCCAGGCCAGAACCTTCGCGGATGCTGCACTGAAGAACTATCTGCTGGACCATGCCTACGATGAGATGTTCCTGCCGAATGGGGAACTGCATGCCCATACGGAACCACTGATGGAGCATCTCTCTTCCCTGCCGGCAACGGAGCTGCAGCGGAGAAAACAGGCAGCGGACCTCAGCTTTCTAAACCAGGGCATTACGTTTACGGTGTATGGACGGCAGGAGGGGACGGAGAAGATCTTTCCCTATGATCTGCTACCGCGCATCATTACGGCGAACGAGTGGGAGGTCGTCGAGCGCGGACTGACGCAGCGGATTACGGCGCTGAATCTTTTTCTGAAAGACATCTATAACGAAGGGCGCATTCTGAAGGATGGAATTGTGCCGCGCGAGGTGGTGTATAGCTGCAAGCAGTACCGGCGGCAGATGGTGGGGCTGCAGGTGCCGCGCAATGTCTATATCGCGGTGTGCGGAACGGACCTGATCCGACTGGAGAATGGCGAGTTCGTTGTGCTGGAAGACAACCTGCGCGTGCCGAGCGGCGTGAGCTACATGCTGACGAACCGGCGCGTGATGAAGCGGATCTTTCCGCAGTTGTTCAGCAGCTATAACGTGAGGCCGATTGAGCAGTACACGCAGTTGCTGCTGGGGACGCTACGATCGCTTGCGCCTGAGGGCAGGCCGGAACCGAATATTGTGCTGCTGTCGCCGGGAGTTTTCAACTCGGCTTATTTTGAGCATGCGTACCTGGCTCGGCAGATGGGAATCGAACTGGTGGAAGGGCGCGACCTGGTGACGCATGACAACGTCGCTTACATGCGGACGACGAATGGATTGCGGCGCGTGGATGTAATTTACCGGCGCGTGGATGACGACTTTATCGATCCGCTGGCGTTTCGCGGCGACTCGATGTTGGGAGTTGCGGGACTGTTCAATGCGTACCGCGCGGGCAATGTGACGCTAGCGAATGCGTTTGGCACGGGTGTGGCGGATGACAAGGCGCTATATGCGTATGTGCCGGACATCATCAAGTACTACCTGACGGAAGAGCCGGTACTGAAGAACGTGGAGACGTATCTTCTGACTCGTCCCAAGGAGCGGCAGCATGTGTTGGCCAATTTGGACAAGCTGGTGGTGAAGGCTGTGGGAGAGAGCGGCGGATACGGGATGCTGATTGGGCCGCAGTCGACGAAGGCGCAGCAGGAAGAGTTTGCGCTGAAGATCGAGGCTGATCCGAGGAACTATATTGCGCAGCCAACGATTTCGTTTTCGCGGGCTCCATGTTTGATTGAAGACTCGCTGGAACCGCGACATGTGGATCTGCGGCCTTATGTGCTGTATGGAGATAAGGTGACGGTAGTTCCGGGGGGATTGACGCGTGTGGCGCTGAAGCGTGGATCGCTGGTGGTGAATTCGTCGCAGGGTGGCGGGAGTAAAGATACGTGGGTATTGAGCCAGTGAAAGGAGATGCCGGATGCTGAGCCGTGTGGCGGATAGTTTGTATTGGATGAGCCGGTATCTGGAACGGGCCGAGCATACGACGCGGCTGCTTGATGTGAACCTGAACCTGATGCTGGATGAGAGTTCGACCAGCGCGGAGCATCGGTGGCACAGGGTGTTGAAGGCGCTGGGCAATCCAAAGAACACGGCGTGGACGGGTGATCCTTATGCGTTGACGTGGGCGCTGACGTTCGATACGACGAATAAGGCTTCGATCGTGTCGTGCATTATTGCAGCGCGAGAGAATTCAAGACATGTTCGAGAGCAGATTTCGACGGAGCAGTGGCATCGGCTGAACAGCCTGTACCTGCAGGTGACGCGTCCGGAGATGCAGAGCGATCTGCACGCTGAAGCGCTGCTGGCTGATAAAGAACAGCCGATGGAGTTTCTTCAGTCGGTGATGGAAGCCGTGCATCAGTTTCAGGGCGTGACGGATTCGACGATGAGCCATGGCGAGGGTTGGCAGTTCATTCAGGTAGGGCGGTATATCGAACGAGCTTCGGCCACAGCGATGTTGCTGGAGGCTTATCACGAGGATCTGTGGGGTCATCCGGAGCGAATTCCAGAGGGCAATGAATATCTGGAGTGGATGGGTTTACTGCGGTCGGCGACTGCGTTTGAGGCTTACTGCAAGGTTTACACGGCGGACCTGACACCGGAGTGGATTCTCGAATTTTTACTACTGAACGACGAGTTTCCGCACTCGCTGCGTTTCTCAATCGACAGCTTGCAGTGCGCGCTTGAGGCGATTCAGGACGAAACGGCGAAGAAGAGAACGGAGACGCTGCGGCGGCTGGCGGGACGATTGCAGGCATTGCTGAGCTATAGCGGCGTGGATGAGATTCTGAACCAGGATGTAGTGGCTTACCTGAGGAATATCCAGGCGCAGTGCAGGGCGATTCACAACACGATTTATGAGTTGTATGTGGACTATTCGATACAGACTGCACTGGCAGGATAGTTGGGCCTTTTGTTGATGATCTGCGGTGCAGAGGAGAAGCTGGATGTACTATTCGATTCGCCACTTGACGAAGTTTCTCTACAGCAATGCTGTGAGCGAGAGCATGATGGAGACGCGGATGCATCCGCGGAGCGATCATACGCAACGCTGCCTGGCGTTTCATCTTTCGGTTAGCCCGAGGTGCAGGGTCTTCAGCTATCGCGACCATCTTGCGAACCATGTGCACCATTTCGATATACCGGGGATGCATCCGCAGCTGGTGATTGTGGCGGAATCGCTGGTTGAGGTTCATCCCGCGGCGCAGGTGCCGGCGTTTCTTGCTCCAGATGCATGGGCCGACCTCGATGCGATGGTGGAGCAGGGTGACTACTGGGAGATGCTGCTGCCGAGCGAGTTCACGGAGCCGACGCGAGCCCTGGATAATCTTGCAACGCATCTTGATGTGCGCCGAAGAGATGACCCGTTGATGGTGCTGCATCAACTGAATCAGCAGATATTCGAATACTTTGACTATAAGCCGCAGTCAACGAAGGTGGATTCACCGATCGATTTGGCGCTGGGTACGCGGACGGGTGTATGCCAGGACTTTGCTCACATCATGATTACGTTGATTCGTTCGAAGCTGAGAATTCCGTGCCGGTATGTGAGTGGATATCTGTTTCACGGGGAGAGCGATATGGACCGCTCGGTGCGGTCGGCTACGCATGCGTGGATTGAGGCTTTTATTCCTCATCTCGGATGGGTGGGGTTCGATCCGACGAACTGGCTGGTGACGGGGGACAGGCATATCCGAACGGCGATTGGGCGTGACTATGCTGATGTTCCTCCGACGCATGGGATATTCCGTGGACGGGCCGCGAGTGAGCTTACTGTAGCGGTGAGGGTGACGCCAAGTGAGGGGACGGTTTCGATGGATCAGGAACTTCCTGTACCTGAAGACTGGTCGATGCTGGTGGAGAGAGCGACACAGATGCCGGAACAGCCTCCGCCGCCTACTCGGCAGCAGCAAATGGCGCAGCAGCAGCAGACGGTGGGGAGTGCTGGGCTGAACCATCCACTGGATCGGATCAAAGATTTAATTTCTTGAAGACTCGTTCCGGGATGTTGCGGATCACGAACATGATCGGCTGCCACTGGAATGGGACGTAGAGCGAATCCTTTTTGGCGTCGACGGCGCTGACGATTGATTTGGCTACACTGTTGACGTCGGCGAACTTTTCGCTGCCCTTCATACTGGCGGTCATGGCGGTCTTGACTGGGCCGGGCTTGATCGAGAGGACGGTGACTCCTTCGCGATCGACACGGTTGCGGAGGCCACCCAGGAAGGCGGAGAGGCCAGCCTTTGAGGAGCCGTAGACGTAGTTGGATTTGCGGCCGCGGTCTCCGGCTACGGAGGAGATGACGGCCAGGACGCCGGAGCGGCGCTGGACGCAGAAGTTGGCAAGCCAGGTGAGAAGCGAGACCGGAGCCATGAAGTTGGTGTGCAGGATGTGGGCGGCGGTGTTGAAGTCCTGCTCGGCTTTGGTCTGGTCGCCGAGGATACCGTGGGCAAGGTAGGCGACGTCGAGGCCGGTGAGCGAGTTGATGGCGTGGGTGAGCAGGGCTGGGTGCCGGTCGGTGTCGTCGAGATCGGCTACGGCAGTGTCGACGTAGCTGGCTCCGCGGGTGCGGAGGTCGGTGGCCACGGCGTCGAGCTTGGTCTGATTGCGGGCTACGAGGAAGAGGCTGGCGCCCTGACTGGCCCAGATGCGGCAGGTGGCTTCGGCGATGCCAGAGGTGGCGCCTAGGACGAGGATCTTCTTGGGTGTTTGGCTCATATGCTTTGTCCGTCCAGTCTACGAATTGGGGGTGACTCGCTCCCAGAAACTGGAGGTTAGGAGTGGGTCGCGATAACGGGCGAACTGCTGCCACTGCGGATAGAAGGCCTGAAACTGTGCGGCGGTCATGGCCGCGTCCTTGGCGGGATAGAGGCGGCCGCCGTACTCGAGCACCATGTCGGCGAGACGGTTGAAGAGGGGGAAGCTCTTGTCGGCCTTGATGGGGAAATCGAGCGCGAGAGTGATACCGGGCTTGGGGAAGCTCATGAGGCCGGGCGAGGGAACGTCGCCGAATGCCTTGAGGACGGCGAGGAAGCTGGCAAGGCCAGACTTGGCGACCTCTTTGAGGATCGCGACTGTGCCTTCGCGGGCGTGCTCCCAGGGGATGGCGTACTGGAACTGGAGGAGGCCGCTCTTGCCGTACATACGGTTCCAGTGGAGGACTTTGTCGAGGGGGTAGAAGAAGGGCTCGTAGTCCTGCAGGGCGACGACGCGCTTGTTGATCTGCTTGTGGAAGAAGGCCGTGTTGAAGAGGCTGACGCTGAGGGCGTTGAGGGCGAAGCCGGGCGCCTCAAAGGGAAAGACCAGTTTGGGCTCGGGTGAGGGTTTGAGTTCGGCCCTTTTGGTGGAGTGATCGCCCTGCATGAAGATGCCGCGGCAGAAGTTGCGGCCGGTGGAGGTGACGTCGACCCAGCTTACGGTGTACTCGATGTCCTTGCTTTGGTTGGTGAGGTCGAGGAACTCGTCGATGCCGTGGAACTGGATTCCCTCGTAGTCGATCATGCGCGAGGCGATGGGCTTGAGACGCAAGGTTGCCCAGGAGATGAAGCCGGTGAGGCCGAGGCCGCCGATGGTTGCGGCGTAGAAGTCGGGGTTCTCGACGGGCGAGCAGAGTTTGCGGGTTCCGTCGGAGCGGACAAGCTCGAACTGGGTGATATGGCAGCCGAAGGTTCCGGCGACATGGTGGTTCTTGCCGTGGATGTCGTTGGCTATTGCTCCGCCGAGGGTTACATATTTTGTGCCGGGAGAGACGGGAAGGAAAAATCCCCTTGGAACCGCAAAATCGAGGATTTGCGCCAGAGTGATGCCGGCTTCGGCGGTGAGGAGGCCAGTTTCCGGGTCGAAGGCGATGAGGCGGTTCATGCCTGTGGTGACGAGGAGGTTGCCGTCTTTAAGGAGACAGACGTCTCCGTAGCTGCGGCCCATACCTACGGGCAGGGCGCCATTGTGGAGGCCGTTGGTAACGGCGGGAAAGTCGCTTTGCCAGTGGAGCGGAATGATATTCGCGCCGTAGGTTGGGTAGCGGCCCCAAGACTCGAAGGGCGCCGGGCCGGTTGGCTTAGCGGACTCGTACTTGAGGCTTTGCTGCTGGATTGTCTCGATCTCGGCAGGCGGCATGAGTACAGAATACCCGACTGTGTTGTTTGCAGGGCTTTGGAGATAACTTTGGGCGGGCTAGCGACATGCCGCTTCGAGTTCTTTGGTGGGTTTGCTGTTGGGTGGGAACTTGATGTGACGGGCGGCGGCGATCTGTTCCTGGAATGTTCCGCCGTGCAGGAGGGCGATGTCGGGATCTTCGCTGTAGGCGGGGTCCTTCATCGCCTCGGGAAGTGTTGTGAAGGTGAAGCCGCGGCGGCGGAAGAGGGCGATGAGGTCGGGCAACATCTTTGCATCGAAGGGTCCGATGTGGAGGAGGAGAACGTAGGAGATGTCGCGGCCGTAGAGGGTGTGGGTTACTTCGCGGAAGACGGTGATGTACTGGTCGGCGGTGGAGAGGTAGCTTTTGCGGAGAAAGTCGATTGCCTTGTCGTTATGCTTTTCGACGCAGCGGGCGTAGGGGTCGTTCCAGAGGTAGTCGTCGAAGTCGAGCGAGACCTGAGCCGTTCGGTAGCCGTTCTGCTGGAGCCAGGCGCGGACTGCGTGGCGCTTTTCGACGGTCTCGCCTTCCTGGAGGTAGGGATAGCGGAACCAGTGCCAGTCCTGACCGGCCATCAGGGTGGTCAGGACTGACTCATTCTTTGCAATGTCGGCCTCGAACTCGGCTGTCGTGAGGTCGTTGAGCCTGGGGTGGGAGTAGGAGTGGCTGACGAGGGGTTGGCCGGCGGCGCGCCAGGCCTTGAGGACTGCTATGCCTTCGGGCTCGCTCTCAAGCTGGACTGCATTGATGAAGCCGTAGACCAGAGGCATGTGCTGGCTGCGTAGCGTTGTGAGGATGGAGTTGGCGATATCGAGGCGCGTCTGGCCTTCTGGCAGATCGCCATGGGTTGGAAGGTCGTCGAAGGTGATGGCGACTTGCTGGGTTGAAGCTGGAATAGCAGAAGCGAGCAATAGCAAAACAGCAGCGAGAAGCGACTTCACCATTCGGCACTCCGTTTGTTCCCCTCGCTTTCGAGCAAAGCAAAAGGGGCACGGCTTTCGCCATGCCCCTACTTGGATGCTGTGCTTCTGATTACGCTGCAGCCGTTGCGGACTTGGCGGCCTCGAGGGCGGCCTTGGCCTGGACGGTGAGGGCAGTGAAGCCCGCGGCGTCGTTGGCGGCGATGTCGGCGAGGATCTTACGATCGAGGCCGTTGCCTGCCTTCTTGAGACCATTGATGAAGGTCGAGTAGCTCATGCCGTTCAACTTGGCTGCGGCGCCGATACGGACGATCCAGAGGGAGCGGAACTGACGCTTCTTCTGTTTGCGGCCGGTGTAGGCGAACATGAGGCCGCGCTCGACGGCTTCCTGGGCAGCCTGGTAGAGCTTGGATTTGGTGAGGAAGTAACCACTCGCGCGCTTGAGGATCTTTTTGCGGCGATCGCTGCGTTTTGTACTCCGTTTTACACGGGGCATCGTGCTTCTCCTTTTGCGTACATCGTTTAAGCGGCTGGAGGCAAGGTGGCCTCTTCACTCGCTATGCAACTTCAAGTCTCGGTGGAGTTCGCTTTCGCTGGTTCCAGGGGCCTCTACGCTTTGATGGACCCGTTGCTCTTTTGAGCGGCTTGACTTGAAAAACTCATGCTTCCCTGCCTAATTTCTCAGGCGTAGGGGAGCATGCGGGCGACTTTGGGCGTATCCGCCACGGAGACCAGAACGATACCGCCAAGCTTGCGCTTGGTTTTGGTGGCCTTCGAGGTGAGGATATGGCGCATCTTGGACTGGCCACGCTTGAATTTGCCGGTGCCGGTCTTCTTGAAGCGCTTGGCCGCGCCGCTGTGTGTCTTCAACTTTGGCATTGAGATTCCTAACGAATTGCTGCTTTAGACAACCTTCTGAGTATACCCCAACTTGGGGTTTTTTCAGCGTTACTCCCTAAAGGCCTACCCCCCTCCACTATCTTCGCGCAAGTTGTTTATTTTCAATATCATAGATGCGATGCTGATTGCAAAATCGTCATTCTAAATGGGTTATAGGCAAATTCGTCTTTCTAAAAGGGTTATGGGTTTAATGTGAAAATCCCCGGCTTTGGCCGGGGATTTTTACTTCTAGTTTAATTATAAAGGATTGGAGATAACTTCTACGCAATGGGGATCTGTATTGTTTTCTGATGTTTATGTGGTTTTGGGGCTTGACATGCGATTTTGCTGGGGAATTTGAGGATATATTTTTGTAAATGACTTATTTTTATAGGTTTACGGGCTTATTAATTTGCGTGCGAAATGGAAGAAGGACATACCCAGGGGCTAAAGCCCCGGATTTGTTGCTGATGGAGAGGCCCAAGGCTAAAGCCTTGGGGTACCCAGAAGCAACGGCAAAAGCAACAGCAATAGCAGATCCCTACGGGATGACAAAACAAAAGGACAACCAACGGCAATCGCAACAGCAACAGCGACGGCGACGGCGACGGCAACGGCAACGGCAAAAGTAACGGCAACTGTTTAGTCGACACTGAATGGGAGTATTTGTAACCCCAACCTTCGCGCGGTCAGGATGGGGCACCCGGGCGTTTTGCGGCTTGCTGGAAACATTGGCGATGTGACAGAAAACAGGAGGCTTGAGAGGGGTACCGAGGTGGGATCGGGGGTGTCGGCAGGACCCCCGTCCGTGCTATACTTAAGCTACTGAAAACCCCGGCCGAACCAGTGCAAAGTGCTTGATTGACGCGGCTTTCGCGAGTCTTGAGCGGGCACGGCTGCAAGAGGGTTTCCAAGGACTTTCCAGGAGCTACATGGCAACGACGGCAATCCCCACCGATACTGACCTTTTGGAACAGCAGACAAACGCAACCAACGACGCGCCCAAGAAAGAAGGCGGCGGCTACTCGGCTGAGAATATTACGGTTCTCGAGGGTTTGGCGGCGGTGCGTCTACGGCCAGCGATGTATATCGGTTCGACTGGCGACCAAGGACTGCACCACCTGGTGTATGAGGTGGTGGACAACTCGGTGGACGAGGCGCTGGGTGGCCATGCCACGCGGATCGATGTGACGATTCACGTGGACAACTCGATTACGGTGGTCGATGACGGGCGAGGAATTCCCGTTGACGACAAGGTGATCAACGGCGAGAAGATGCCGGCGGTGCAGGTGGTTCTGACCATGCTGCATGCGGGTGGTAAGTTCGATGCTTCGAACTACAAGGTTTCGGGTGGTCTGCACGGCGTAGGTGTGAGCTGCGTGAATGCGCTGTCGGAGGAGTTCGACGTCGAGATCTGGCGCGACGGGCACGCCTGGACGCAGGATTATTCGAAAGGCGCGCCGATCAGCAAGCTGCGCAAGATGGGACCTAGCAAACGCAAGGGAACCAAGGTTCACTTTTTGCCGGACAAGTCGATCTTTACGGTGACCGAGTTCAATTACGACACGCTGGCGCAGCGGCTTCGCGAGCTTGCCTTCCTGAACAAGGGGCTTGAGATTCATCTGACCGATGAGCGGACGACGGACGCAAAGACGGGTGAGAGCAAGCACCAGGAGTTCAAGTACGCGGGTGGGATTGCGGAGTTTATCAAACACATCAACAAGGGCAAGCAGGTGCTGCATGAGAAGCCGATCTACATGGAGGCCGAGCGTGACAACGTGGCCATGGAGATTGCGCTGCAGTACAACGACGCTTATTCCGAGACCGTGTTCACGTTTGCGAACAACATCAACACAGTTGATGGCGGAACGCACCTGTCGGGCTTCAAGACGGCGTTGACCCGAACGATCAATGCGGCCGGGCAGTCGCTGGGACTGTTCAAAGATGTGAAGGAGAACCTGAGCGGCGATGATGTGCGCGAGGGTCTGGTCGTTGTGATAAGTGTGAAGCTTTCGCAGCCGCAGTTTGAAGGGCAGACGAAGGGCAAGCTGAACTCGGATATTGCGGGGACGGTGCAGGCGTTTGTGAATGAACGGCTGGGCGCGTTCCTGGAACAAAATCCTTCGGTTGCGAAGAAGATTATCAATAAGGCGATTGATGCGGCGCGTGCTCGTGAGGCTGCGCGTAAGGCTCGCGACCTGACTCGGCGTAAGGGTGCGCTGGATGGCGGCGGATTGCCGGGCAAGCTGGCAGATTGCTCGGAGCGGCAGCCGGACCGTTGCGAACTTTACCTGGTTGAGGGTGAGAGCGCAGGCGGAACGGCAAAGCAGGGACGCGACCGTAAGTTCCAGGCGATTCTGCCGTTGAAGGGTAAGATTCTGAACGTTGAGAAGGCGCGCTACGACAAGATGCTGGGGCATGAAGAAATTCGTGCCATGATTACGGCGCTGGGCTGCGGCATTGGGAAAGACGATTTTGATGCGACGAAGCTGCGGTACGGCAAGCTGATTCTGATGACCGATGCCGACGTCGACGGATCGCACATTCGCACGCTGCTGCTGACGTTCTTCTTCCGTCATATGACGGAGCTGATCAAGCGGGGGCATGTGTATATTGCGCAGCCACCGCTGTATCGGATCAAGAAGGGCAAGTTCGAGCAGTACATCAAGGACGATCGCGAGTATGTGAGCGTGATGGTGAAGCGCGCCTCGGATGGCATGGCGATCAGCTATGGCGAAGGCGAGGCGCGAGGCCAGCTTGAGGGCGCGGCACTGACAAAGTTCATGGGGCAGTTGAATGACTACCTCGGGTTCTTCGATAAGGTGCAAAAACGGCTGCGGAATGAAGAGGTAACGCGGGCGTTTGCGGACCTGTTCTCGCACGAAGGCAAGGAACCGGCCAAGCGGGCGGACTTTGAGACTCCGGCGAAGCTGGAGGAGATGCGGACGCGGCTGGAAGCCCTGAGGAAGACGTATCAGTTCAAGCATGTCGGCGATGTGGAGCTGGATGAAGAGCACAGGGTTTATTCGGTGAGCTTTACGGATTCGCAGGGCGCGGTACGGACGATCGATTGGACGCTGGCTTCGACGGCGGAGAGCCGCCAGATGCTGAGCAAGCATGCACAGATTCGCGAACAACTGGTTGGGCCATTCCTGATCGAGTATGCGGCGAAGGCATCGAAGGTGGACGCTGCGGATGAGGCTGAGGAGGCTGCGTCGGAAGAGGGCGTGGCGGAGACGGCTGCGGCTCCGGGAACGGCTCTGGAGGCGAAGCCGGGCAAGAGGCCGAGCAAGGCTGGGCACGATCCGGTGGAGAAGAAGACGGCTCGCGAGGTGTTTGAGTATGTGATCGAGCAGGGCCGCAAGGAGTACCAGGTACAGCGGTATAAGGGCCTTGGCGAGATGACGGCTCCGCAGCTTTGGGAGACGACGATGGATCCGGAGCGGCGGACGCTGCTGCAGGTGAAGCTCGAAGACATTGCGGCCTGCGAGGAGATCTTTACAACTCTGATGGGCGAGGATGTGGAGAGCAGACGGAAGTTTATTGAAGAGAATGCGCTAGATGTGAAGAATCTGGACATCTAAAACGTAGATCTTTTCGCAAATACAGGAAAGAGGGTGCCATCGTCATAGATGGCGCCCTCTTTTGTTATTGCGGGACGGTAGATCCTATTTACGTGATGGAAGTGGTGACGAGATTGAGACGATCTCGTGACAAATAAATTGCAACTAGAGCTTTTAGACGAATTTATAGGGCTAACATTCACTAACAGCTCTAGCAAATCGGCGCGGATTGGGAGTAGAGTAATTCCCGCTGGGCTATAAAACTATAGACAAGCCTCTTTGAGGGTGCAGCGATGAAGTCTTCCCTTCGTTCGTTCGCCGTTTTTGTCCCGTCCCTACTTGGCCTATGTCTGTGTGCCAGCAGCAATGCTGGAGTGGCCTGGGCGATCTCTTCCTCTGACCAACCGAATAGCGCACAGACCGGGGCGGCGACGCCTAAGGTAGTTCATACGGTCACTATTCCGGGGCCGCTGCGATCATTTTTGCGCATGGCTGCCATCAGCCAAAAAGTTTCTGCGGACGATGTGTTGCCGTTGCTGGCTCGCAATGTTTACATGCAGGGCTATCAGCAAAACACTCCAACGGAGTATCTGATTCTACTGGATCGTTATGTTCAGCAGGCGCGAGAGTTGCAGATTCTGGCGGGGTCGAACAACACAATTCGCGTGAAGAACTGCGACGATGCGGGCACGCTGGTGCAGATTCTGGGATACCGGATACAGGGTTGCGGGGAAAAGACTGTCTTCCTGGAGACGGCGAATCCGGAGAGAGCGTTTCTTACGATTGATTCAGGCTTCCCTCTTACGGAGTTCGAGACGGCGTTGCAGGAGGGGAATCCTTTTACCTATGCGTATGCGCCGACTCGAGTTCCGGTTTTGTTCGATGAGAACGCCTGGTTCAATCTGAATGTGGCGAAAAAGCGAAGCACCGGCAGCCTGGTTGAGGTGCTGATCAACGATCCCGATGTATCGCGTCTCTACTGGGCGCTGGCCAAGGAAGATGCCGAGACGAGGCTCGTCCTGCATCAGTCGCCCGGACTGAAGGCGCTGCTTCCGTTTGCCGCTACTCTTGATTTTTATGGGGGGCAGATTTCGATTCGTTCGGGACGCGTGATGGTACCGGGAGGAACGAGCGCCGAACCGCTCTGGAAGGATCTCGTGGGGGCGAGTCCGAGGTCGCCAGAGGATTTCGTCCCGCGCCTGCTTTCGAAGGATGAGGGCTGGCTGACCGTGTACTTCGATGTTCTGTCGCGTATCAGTCCGGAGCAACAGAAGCACCTTGTTGAAGCGCCGCGGATGAAGCGCCTGTATGAGGCTTTTCGAGCGCCTGACACCAAGCGTAAACCGACGAAAGGCGTGTTTCGGCAGGCTCCGGATTTGCTGGTGCTGTTTACACGGTTGGAATGGGAGCCTAATGGCGAACCACACATTCCCGGTGACCTTGCGGTTTGGAAACAGGTCTTCCATCAGAAATCTTCTTCAGAAGCGGTTCATGATTTGAGCAAGTCTCTGAATAACTGGGAGACTCCTGAGCAGTTTCTTGAGGCGATGACCGCATTGTCGCGGAAGGACAACGATAACGGACCGTTACAGATTTATCTGACGTTGTGTGAGCTGGACAACGAACGGCCCAGGGACAGGCGACTGTCGCCTGGAACAGTGAGTTTGCTGGCGGAACGGTTTTCACAGTTCGGCATGTGGTACCTGGTCTTTTCTGAATTTCCGGATTTGAGCGATACATCCATCGCACGCTTTCTGACCGTAGCGGATGGTATTGACGGAATTTCAAACCAGACATTGCGCGGAAATACACTGGGTGCTTTTCAGGCGAATGTAGGGCTGTGGCAGATTCTTGCGCGGCAGGGAGAGATTCCGGCTAGCGCGCAGGATGCGTCGTGGCAGAAGATGATTGATCCTTTCGTTAGAATCTCTTCACCGACACAGCTGTTCGACGCGACCCATCGCTCGTTGGGAGAGGTTCTGGTTGCAGCAGGTGCGAAGGAGAACAGCTCTCAAGACGAGATTGTTGAGTTGCTTGCCGGACCGCACCAGGAAAGCGCGGACGGACAGCGCGTCCATGCGGAGCTGGCTGAAAGGATTCGCGCGGTACTGGTCGATCAGCGACTGGTATCGCTGGATACGCTTTTCACACTGGGTGATGGCCTCAACGAGATGGCAGAGGGACATCCGGGGGACGCGCGAATGCTCGCACTGGCGGGAGAGCTTCGCGAGTTCGAGATGCCTCGAGCGATCTTTACCAAGAACGAAAAGATCGACTGGGCACCGAGAATCTACAGCTCTCATCATGCTGAGTTACAGGTGCAAACAGACCTATCGAAGGTAATCAAGAATCCGGGCTCGCATTCGCAACTGGAGGCGGCTCGAGGCCAGCTTGCGCCATTTCTGAGAGATACGCTGGTGGGTTTGAACTATGCCTACTATGAACCGCCCGGGGCCCAGATTCTTCACAACAATCCACTGTTTGTGCGCGCACATGACTTTTCGGGCATATCGATGGTGAACCCGGAACGAACATGGCATGCACCGGTGTTGCTAGGGGTGGGGACACCGGCAGGCGGCGGAGCTTATCTGATGGGATCGCTGGTTGACTTGTCTTATGCGCTGGCGACGACGGAGCAGGACTTTATTGCACCGGAAAATATTCAGGCGCTGGTGTGGAAGGAGCTGGTACCGGATCTTATGGTGAGCGCAACGCTTCCGCGCTGGTGGACTGTGAGTCCTAACGAACTTCACGCGGTCGCACTTTATCAACGGGCGGGCGAAGAGCTTTTGATTGCGTCGGAAAAAGATGATGCGATGCGCGTAAAGGTGATCGGCATTCTGTCGGAGCGGATGGCGCCACGGCGGATGGAAGAGACGGAACAGGCGCTCTCGCAGGCAGAGGCGCCGTCGACGATGATGCTGCGGATGATGCCGGCGGAGACCTTCTATCTGACGGCAGAGTTTCGCAGGAGATTTCCTGGAGAGGCTTCGACGGTAGGGCCGGCGGGTCAGCAACTCGACGAGTTATTGGGCCGGAGTCCGACAGAGGCCAGTGCTGAACGAATAGCGAAGGATTTTGGTGTGCCTCACCCTACATTGGCCCGAACGAATACTCTCGAGCTGCTGAATGTAAAACCGTTTCCCTTCTTTGGAGGGTATTCGAGCCGCTTGTTTGCGGAGTCGTGGGAGTCGGGGAACCTGTACTGGGCAAGATTAGCGGATGAGATGGGCTATTCGCCCGTGATGCTGAATCGCATGGTTCCTGAATTGACTCGGCGTATGACGGCGAAGATCTTTGCGACGGAGTTGGAAGATTGGCCGGCGATGTTGCGCGCGATGCAGGAGACCGGAGATGAGCTGCGCCGGGGCAAGGCGGTTACGTCCGCAGGCGTGAACACTACGGCGTTAGAACGAACTGTGAGAGATGGAAACGAACAATAGGGGAAACCATGACTAAACGATACTTTCTACTCTTTTGGTTATCGATGCTTCCCTTCTCCGGGAGTGGCGGGGCAGCGGCGCAGGACGATGGGTCACGCATTCGGGTGAGCGTTGTTCTGGTGCAGCTTAGCGTAGCCGTAACGGATCGAAAGGGAAATTATGTCAGCGGCCTTCGTCCCGAGGACTTCACCATCGTCGAAGACAAGATTCCAGAGAAGATCGCCACGTTCGAGGAAGGTAACGAACCAACGCGCAGACTGATCGAAGCTGCTCCATCGAACAGCAGATCCATGATGCCGGCAGCTTCAGCGACACAAGGATCTGCGAGCGAAACGGCAGCGGCGATTTCAGGCACGCAGGCTATGGGATCCAATGTTTTCATTCTCTTCGACACGAGCAACTATATGTATCGCGGATTCGTGTTCGCGCAGGATGCTATCGCCGATTTCATCCGTTCCTTAGAAGGTGTGAGTAAGGTAGCGCTGTACTCCTATAGCCGTGACCTTTCGCGCGTGGCTACGCTTACGCCGGATCGCTATCAGGTTTTGCGCGGAGTTCGCAACACGGTTGCAGGAGACGATGCGGCGCTTTATAACTCGCTGCTAATGACAGTCAAGGATGCGGCTCCATTGACGGGGCGCAAGGCGATTGTGGTCTTCTCGAATGGACCGGACAATGCCAGTTTGGTTCCTCCAGAAGATGTTGCGGAGCTGGCGCAATCGACGGGAACGATTATTTATATGATCAGCACACGAGAGGCGGAGGCGGAGCCGGTCTCTGCTGCTGTGTTCGAGAGAATGAGCAAGGCTACGGGCGGGAAGGCTTATTTCTCGAAAGACTGGCGTGATGAGAAGCAGGCGTTCAATTCTATCCGAGAGGATCTGGCTCATCTGTATGCGATCAGCTACTATCCGCAACCCAATGCGAACCGAGGCTGGCGCGCGATTACGGTGAAGCTCGCGAGCAAGGAGATGCAGAAGTATCACATACGAACGCGCGACGGATATCGCCTAATGCAGACGACGCAAACTGCCGGTGGCGTTGCGTCACTAGGACCGGAACCTGCTTCGAAATAATCGTTCGAAGATTGGCCGATTTGCAACCTAGCTATATCTGTAAACACTCAGGCTCTTCCCTCGTTGGTTGAGCCTGAATGTTTGAGCGGCTATCCATGCTGCTGTTAACTATCGTTTAGCTGCATCGGCTGCGGTGGCGAGGGCTTCTAACGTCTTGAAGAACTTTTTGGTTTGCCCGGTGAAGAGTCCGCTGGCGGTAAGGCCTGCAGCTGCGGCCATCGCGCCACCGACTGAGTCGGTGATTGGACGGATGACTGCGCAGCGGGGGAGTTTAGAGTTGATGAATTCACAAGGAACGGGAAAGATCAGGTTGGGTTCGAGCAGAGGATTCGGGGGAGTTGTGGCAAAGTTGGGGAACTTCAGGCCCTTGTCGTTTACAGGGGTAGTAGAGCCTTCGAAGTTGAACGGCGGTCCCTGCACAGCGTTGCCGGCGAAGTCCACCCACTCCAGAAAGTGGGCTATCTCATCTCCGCCGATGCCGAGTGTGATCTGCAAAACTTTCGGATGTTTCGTTTTTTGACTCATAGCTGCGTAAAGACTCGTGCCGCCCTGCTCGATTGCGCCAAAGTGAAATGCGGCAGAATTTGCGATGGCCTGGATGTGGTTGGCATTCTGCATGTCGGCGTCGGTAGCAGGAATGGTGGGGCGGTCGTTGATGTTGATCGCCTGCGGGAACGTGGCACCGAAGTCCGGGTTCGTCGTGCTGCGATAGCGAACGTACCAGCTTGTGTCTACGTTGAGGTGCAGGAGGTTGGTGAGACGTCCGATGTTCTGCGCTCCCGTGGCGGTGCTGCCCTGAAGGATGCGAAACTCGTCGAGATTGACTGGGTCTGCTCCCTTCGACTCCAGAAAAGCGTTGATGAAGGTGGCGTGGCTTAGTTCATCGATGGTGTTGCTGGTGATGTACTGCGAGCCATCGCCATCGAGATGTTGAAGGGCGAGCTGATAGTTGTTTTGAGTGATAGGGGTGCCATCGGGCCCGAGGGTTACTCCGCCGAGCTCTGCATACTGCTGCCAGAGGTCTGTTTCAAGCAACTCGGCTGCTGCAAGGAAACGCAGGAGTGCAACATCACCTGCGTCGAGACTGCCGTTATCTACGTCTTGTGCATAGGCCCCATTTGCTAATAATCCGACGCCAACCGTGGCTGCGCCGCCTGCCAGAATTCCGCCTTTCATAAAGGAACGACGGTTTACTGAACGCCTGGTGGTACTGATTAAATTTTGCATCGCTTTCACCTATTCGGGTCATAGAGGATTTCATGGAGGTTTCGACCCGAGGTTCACGATAGGCGTGGGAAAACAGAGTAGTTGTCAGGAAACAGTCAAATCATTGTCTTCTTTCGTTGATAAATGTGCTTTGTTATTTCACTGTCAATCGACCTCGTTTGCGGATATCCTTTCAACGATTTGAAACTATCAAGCGGCTGCCATTTGTGTGGTTTTTGAGAGGTTGCACCGTGCAATAATGCGTGGATGAGTGAACAGGTTTTTTCTGCAGCGACGTCGAGGCGGCGGTTTCTAGGGGTTTGTTCGGCGGTGGGATTGGGGCAGACACTGCTGCCGGGGGTGTTATTTGGGATGGCGGCGCAGACGCAGAATGCGGCTGCGACTGGTGCCGAAGCCCATGTGATGGCGAAGATTACACCGGAGATGATTGACGCGGCGGCTGCAATTGCCGGAGTTTCGCTGACAGCCGAGCAGAAGACGATGATGCTGGAGGGGCTGACGAAACAGAGAAATTCAGTGGCTGTGATTCGCACCATGAAGATTCCGAACAGCGTGGCTCCTGCGTTTGTATTCGATCCCGTGCCTGCTGGAATGATGCTCGAGACAGAACGCCGTCCTATGGGGATGAGCGCGGCTCCGAATGTCGCGGCGTTGGCTTCGGCTGGTTCCGACGGTCTGGCGTTTGCTTCTGTGCGCGAACTGGCCGAGTTGGTGAAGACGCACAAAGTGACTTCGGTAGCGTTGACGAAGATGTATCTTGAGCGCTTGAAAAAGTACGACCCGCGATTACATTTTGTAATTACGCTGATGGAGGAGCGGGCTCTCACGAGTGCTGCCGCAGCGGATAAGGAGATCGCAGCTGGAAAATATCGGGGTCCGTTGCATGGTATTCCGTGGGGCGCGAAGGATCTGCTGGCGGTGAGGGGGTATCCGACTACATGGGGTGCAGGCGGATTTGAGACGCAGAGCTTTAATTACGATGCAACCGTGGTCGAACGACTGGATGCCGCGGGAGCTGTGCTGGTGGCGAAGATGAGTATGGGTGCGCTTGCGAGTGGGCCAATCTGGTTTGGCGGGATGACGCGAAGTCCGTGGAATGCGAAGCAGCCGTCGGGGGGATCTTCGGCAGGATCGGCTTCGGCAGTAGGTGCAGGTTGTTTGGGATTTGCGATCGGTACAGAGACGCTGGGATCGATCTCTTCGCCTTCGACGCGGTGTGGCGCAACGGGGTTGAGGCCTACGTTCGGGTTCGTGCCGCGAACAGGTGCGATGGCTCTGACGTGGACGATGGATAAGATCGGGCCGATCTGCCGGAGCGTCGAAGACTGTGCGCTGGTGATGAACGCGATCTATGGGAAGGACGGGAAGGACCGCAGCGTGCAGAATGCGGCGTTCAACTGGGACGCAGAGTTTGATTGGAAGAAGCTGCGGGTGGGTTATTTAAAGGATGAGTTTGATGCTCCGACTGTATCGGCGAATGCGACGGAGGATGAAAAGCGAGGCTTCGCGAGGCGGGCTTACGATGCCAGGTTTGGCACGAATGCACTGGAGGCTCTGCGGAAGATGGGGGTAAATCTGCTCTCGATGAAGATGCCTGCAGGCTACCACTTTGGAGACATTACGCCTGTACTGGAAGCGGAGGCTGCAGCCGCGTTCGACGAGTTGACGCGGAGTGGGCGGGACGCCCTGCTGACGGAACAAGGGCCGCAAGAGTGGCCAAACGTGTTTCGGGTAGCGCGGTTTTATTCGGCAGTCGACTACATTCAGGCGCAGCGGGCGCGAACACTGGCGATGGATGCGATGGCGAAAATATTTGCCGATGTGGATGTAATTGTGACGCCTTCGAATGGAGCACAGCTGACAGCGACGAACCTTACGGGACATCCGGCGGTAATCGTGCCGAATGGGGTTCGAGGAGAGGACGCTCCGTTGCCGGACCACACGGGAGATGGCCATCCAGAGAATGTAGGCGGGCCGGGGACGCCGGTGTCGCTTACATTTTTAGGAGGGTTGTATTCAGATGCCCGGCTGGCAGCGTTTGCTCGGGCCTATCAGGAGACGACCGGGTTTCATCGGATGCATCCGAAGATGGACTGAAACGATTAGCCCATGTGACGAACGATCATTTGCGGGATACGAAGATTGGGAGGCTGGAGGCACGCGAAGGCGATGGCTTCGGCGACTTCTGCCGGCTCCATCATCTTTGAGTTGCGGATGCCTTCTTCGGTACGACCGTATCCAAGGGCGAACTCGGTTTTGACACCGCCGGGGAAGATGGTCCCTACCTTGATGTTGTGCTTGCGAAGTTCGGCGTCGAGGGATTGCGCGAATCCGGATTGAGCGAACTTGGTGGCAGAGTAAATAGATTCTCCTGCTGCTCCCTGAAGGCCGGCTACCGAAGAGATGAAGAGGATGGTGCCGCCTTTCTGCTTGATCATGTGCGGGACGGCATGGCGAGAGAAGAGAAAGCCGGAACGCATGTTCGTGTTCATTAGAGCGTCATAGTCCTCGACGGAGGTGTCGACGAGATTCTTGTAATTCCCTGCCCCGGCGTTGTTGATGAGGATGTCGAGATGGCCAAACGTGTCGATGGCCAGAGTGATGGCTTGCTGCGCTGTTGACTCTTCCGCTGCATCTCCTACGTGATAGACCGCCTTGGCGCCAATGGATTTGATCTCGTCGCACAACTGGCGAAGACGCTCTTCGCGGCGAGCGGTAACGATGAGATTAGCTCCGTGATGGGCGAGAGCGACGGCGGTGGCATGACCTATGCCGGAGCTAGCTCCGGTGATGAGGGCGGTTTTACCAGCGAGGGTTACAGCGGATTCGATCGGCAATATCTACTCCTGATTCTGGATGGTAGCATCCCGCTATGGGGATGGATTTGCTGGTGCAAGCGCGAGGGCTGGTGAAGGAGTATGGCGTGGGTGCGCGTGTTGTCGATGACGTATCGTTGGAGATTCGGCGTGGAGAGACGATGGGGCTGGTGGGTGAGTCAGGTTCCGGCAAGAGCACGGTGGCGCGGATGCTGTTGCGACTGATTGAGCCTACTGCGGGAGAGGTCCGGTATGGAGGGACGGATCTGCTAGCTGCCGGTTCGAGCAAGATGAGAGAGATGCGTCGGAAGATGCAGATCGTTTTTCAGGATCCGTTTGCGGCCCTGAATCCGAGGATGCGAGTGAGGGAGATTCTGGCGGAGCCGTTTGCGATTCATGGAGAACGGCCGAAGGAAGGTTTGCCAGCCCGGCTGTCGGAGATGCTGCGAACGGTGGGTTTGGATAACTCCGCGCTGGAACGATATCCGCATGAGTTCAGTGGAGGGCAGAGGCAGCGAATCAATATTGCCCGGGCTCTGGCGCTGCGGCCGGAGTTTCTAGTGTTGGATGAGCCGGTGAGCGCGCTGGATGTTAGTGTCGGTGCGCAGGTGGTGAATCTGTTGCGTGATTTGCAACGGCAGTATGGGCTGACTTATCTGTTTATCTCACACTCGATGCCGCTGGTTCGATATCTGTGCGATCGGGTGGCGGTGATGAAGCGGGGACGACTAGTGGAACTCGGTGAGTGTGAACAGGTTTGTGATGCTCCTGTGCATGAGTACACGCGGAAATTGATCGCGGCTACTCCGAAGATGCCGGTTTAGATCTGACGACCGCGGATTCCACGGATAAGAACGAATTAAGAACAAGAGCCGATTGGAGTTCCTGGAACTCCCGTTTATTCCGTTCTGGTATTTAATCCGTGATGATCCGCGGAATCCGCGGTCGCCGTATCGGAGTCGATACAATGGAAGATGGATGATCTCAGGGTTTAGCTCGCATTTGCACTATGTCTGGCTGGTTGCCGCTTCGTTGATTGCAGGCGTAATGAATGCGATGGCTGGAGGCGGGTCGTTTATCTCGTTTCCTGCGATGCTGGCCGTGGGGGTGTTGCCGATTCAGGCGAATGCGACTAACACCGTGGCTTTGTGGCCGGGGCAGCTGACTTCGGTGGCGGCGCTGCGGGGGGACCTTCGCCGCGATCTGCTGCCGGTAATCTGCAGCGCCTCGATTCTGGGCGGAGTGAGCGGAGCGATTGTGCTGCTCAATACGCGCCAGATTACGTTTCTGCATCTGGTGCCCTGGTTGCTGCTTGTGGCTTCGTTGTTGTTCGGGATTAGCGGGCCGGTGTCGCGATGGCTGCGGAGACGTTCGGCTGAGCCACATTTGCCAAGGACTCCGGCGCTGGTGCCGCTGTTTTTTGTATTGCTGCCGGTTTGCTTCTATATCGGATATTTTGGAGCAGGCGCTGGCTTTTTGATTATGAGTGCGCTGGCTTTGTTTGGCGTGGAAGAGATGCATACGCTGAACTCGCTGAAGGTTCTGGCGGCCTGTCTATCGAATCTGTGTGCTGTGATTACGTTTGTGTTCAGCGGCGCGGTGATCTGGCGCTACTGTTTGATCTCGATGGTCTTTGCCGGTTTTGGCGGCTATGTAGGAGCACAGTATGCACGGCGAATGAATGCGAATGTGCTGCGCACGATCGTGGTAGTGACTGGATGTATTACGGCTGCATACTTCTTCTGGAGGAACGGATGGTAGGCAGGACACGATCAACTTTATTGGCTACGTGCACGACAGTCGCTTTGCTGATGCAGTTGGCGAGGCGATGAAGGAGGTTACACAGATATGAGTCATGAAGGAATCAGGATCGTAAGCGCGGAACAGGCGCATCGCGAGTCGGCAGAGGAAGAGCGGCTGCCGGCGGATGCGGTGACTCCGAAGAAGGTTCGGGTGATGAAGACTGAGGGGACGGGCGTTGAGATCGACTGGAAGGATGGACATCACAGCGCGTGGAATTTTGCGTGGCTGCGGAATGCGTGTCCGTGCGCGACGTGCCATGAGGAACGGGATAAAACAGGCAGGCCGGTGGGTGTAGCTAAGCCTAAGCCCCAGACACTACTGGTGATGTATGAAGCACCGGTGCGGCCGCTAGAGGTGATTCCGGTGGGCAAGTACGCGCTGAAGTTCAAGTGGACGGACGGGCATGAGAGCGGGATCTATTCGTGGGAGTATCTGCGGCGGGTTTGCCAGTGTGATGTCTGTGTCGCGAAGACGGAGAAGGTATGACAGGAACGAAACAGAGGGAAGAGTTGCAGGGGTTGTCGGAGAGATTGCGTCCGCTGTACGAGAGGCTGGCGGAACATCGGCTGTACGGGGCGATGGAGACGATTGGCGATCTCCATGTTTTTATGGAGTCGCATGTATTTGCGGTGTGGGACTTTATGTCACTGCTCAAAGTGCTTCAAAGAGGAGTTACATGCACCAGTGTGCCGTGGACGCCAAGTAAATTCCCCGAGAGCCGCCGACTCGTGAACGAGATCGTTCTAGGCGAAGAGAGCGACTTGTACCGGGGACGAGCGATGAGCCATTTTGAGCTGTATCGGCTGGCGATGCAGGAATGTGGAGCAGATACATTTGCAATCGATAACCTGGTAAGGGGCATCGAGGATGGGAAGGATTGGGAGAGTGCGCTTAGCCGAAGCGGCGCACCGGCGGCGGCACAGCAATTTGTGCGAAGTACCTTCGAGTGCATTGAACGAGGGAGACTGCATGAGATCGCGGCTGCGTTTACCTTCGGACGCGAAGATCTGATTCCAGATATGTTTCGCGGGTTTATTCGCGATCAGGATGAGAGGCTGTCGGGGCGTCTGCAGACGATGCGGTGGTATCTAGAGCGGCATGTCGAGGTGGATGGCGACGAGCATGGACCGATGGCACTAAAGATGATCAGCGAACTTTGCGGAGAAGATGCTGCGAAGTGGAAGGAGGCCTCTGAGGCGGCGGAGACTGCACTGCTGGCGCGACTGAGGCTTTGGGATGGGATCACGCAGAGCCTGCAACAGACAGTATCAATTACGTAGGCCAAACCCGGATACAGGGCAACTGTCAGGCGCAAAGTTGCGCGAGCGCTTCTTCGACAGTGTCTGCTACAAGCAGTATCTCGCGGTTTCTAGGTTTGAGCATGCCTTCGGTGACACAGTGATCGAGGAAGGTTAGCAGCGGATCGTAAAAGCCGTTGATGTTGAGTAGAAGGATGGGTTTTTGGTGGAGCTTGAGAGTCTGCCATGCGAGGACTTCGAACATCTCCTCGAAGGTTCCGAAACCACCGGGAAGGACTAGAAAGGCGTCGGATTTTTCGCCCATGAGGGCCTTGCGGGTGTGCATGGTGTCAGTGATGTGGAGTTCGGTGATGCCATGGTGGGCGACCTCGAGATCGACGAGGACCTCTGGGATGACACCAACGACGCGACCTCCGGCGGCGAGGCATGACTCGGCTACGGCAGACATGAGACCAACGGTGGCTCCGCCGTAAATAAGACCGATGTTTCTTTCGGCGAGGATGCGACCGAGCTGTTCGGCGGCTTCGCGGTAGATGGGGTTGGTTCCGTTGGCTGAGGCGCAGAAGACAGCTATATTCTGGATCATCTGTGACGAGGATACCAAGACGCCGTTACAGCTTGTAAAGGCGCCCTGGTATCACCAATTAGATGGCCACGCGTACGGAATAGAGGCCGAGGTCAGGGAGGGTTACTTCAGAGTGACGACGGAACCGCTCAGTTCTTTCGAGACCTGGGCGATGAGCGTTCCAGCCTTGACGGTGGAGGTGTCGGTATTGGCGATGATGCGGGTCCCGATTGGCACGTTTAGATTGACTGCCTGACCGGCAGTCAACGTCATGACTTCTTCACCGACTTTTACTTCGATAGAAGAGGCAGAGCCGTTTTTCAGGCTGAGCTTAACTGTCTTTTCTTTCGCGAACATCGCATTGACTGGAGCATGAAGATTTACAGGGGAAGCATAGACGATATGCGGTGTGATCATGGCGACAACTGCCGCAGCGATGACAAGATTGCGAGATTTCATGACAGCTCCTGAGGTTTTGTTGCGACCGAAGATACCGGCCGATAATTGATGTAGCGGCCGAGGGAAGTTAGTATGCCGATGCGCTCTGGAGTGAGCGATCGCATAATGGGTTATTTGACGTGGACGATGGCCCCATCCAAAGAGTTCGTGACCTCCGCGATAACGGAGCCAGACTGATGGAGTGGCGTTGTGCTGCTGCAGAGAACGCGCGCACCTACAGGCAGATTGACGCTGAGAGATTTGCCAGCATCGAGTTTGACGACATCATCGCCGACTTTAAGTTCCATGGTGGAACTGGAGTCATTGAGGAGCTTGAAATGAATAGTCTTGGTCTTCGCGAACATTGCGTTTACGGGTACATGAATGCTGGCGGGTGCAGCGAAAGCAGCCGACGGCGCAAGCAGAGAGATGGCAACGACGGTGGCAGAGAGCGAGTTGAGACGTTTCATGGATAACTCCCGGCGTTCGAGATTCAACGGGGGTTCTCTGCCATGGTTCAGAGAGCTCAACGTTGAGAGGTAGTACGAGGCTTAGACGAAGAAGGTTCCGTAGAAACGTTGATGTTGTGTGAAATGCTTTTGTCAATGTGACGGAGGGAATAAAGATGGGACGAGATGTTGAAGATCTGGGACGAGAGCTTGTGCGATTAGGAACCTCACAGGATCGACGCTTAAGATAGTGAATGGAGTGTGTATCGAGTTGAGTCAACTTTTAGAAAATATGAATCCGCCGCAGCAGGACGGCATCACGTCGGTTGACGGGCCGGTGCTTCTGCTTGCAGGGGCGGGCAGTGGCAAGACACGAGTGATTACGCATCGGATCGCTTACCTGATACAGGAGCGTGGCGTTCCTGCGGATTCGATTCTTGCGGTGACGTTTACGAATAAGGCGGCCAAAGAGATGGCCGAGCGCGTCGATAAGATTCTTGGTCATGGGTCACTGGCGAAACCCATGTTGTCTACGTTTCATAGCTTTTGCGTGCGCGTGCTACGACGGGACATCGAGGCTCTGCGCGCCAATGGAGTGGGACTGACAAAGACGTTTGCTATTTATGACGAGACAGATCAGCAGGCTGTGGTGAAGGCTGCGTTGAAGCGACTGGCGATTGATGACAAGAGCCTGAAGCCGAGGGTAGCGTTGGGGCGAATCTCGTGGGCGAAGAATCACATGATCGATCCGCAGGAGTATTTTCTTGCTTCGACGAATCCGATGGAAGAGAAGATCGCGCACATCTTCGAGATCTATAAGAAGGAGCTGTTCAAGGCGAACGCGTTGGACTTCGACGATCTATTGCTGGAGACGGTGCGGCTGTTGAAGTCGAGCAGCGAGGTGAGAGAAAGATACAACCGTCGTTACAGATACGTAATGATCGACGAGTACCAGGACACGAACCGTCCGCAGTATGAGTTGATGAAGCTGTTGGCCGGATCGCATAAAAATATCTGTGTGGTGGGCGATGAAGACCAGTCGATCTATAGCTGGCGCGGCGCGGACATCAAGAACATTCTCGACTTTGAGAAAGACTTTCCGAATGTGAAGACGATTCGCCTGGAACAGAACTATCGATCGACGCAGGTGATTCTTGAGGGAGCTGGCGCTGTTGTTGCACAGAATACCCAGCGCAAGGGTAAGAATCTTTGGACGGCGCGCGAGGGCGGGAGTCTGATTGGATACTATGAGGCTCCCGATGGCGAGAATGAGGCGCTGTTTGTGGCGGACCGGATACAGAAGTATCTGCGCGAGGCTGGTGCACAGGAGGACACGCCGCGATGCGCTGTCCTGTATAGGACGAACTCTCAGTCGCGACTGGTGGAAGAGTCGCTGCGACGCTATGGAATCCAGTACCACATGGTGGGAGGCTTCAGCTTCTATGACCGGGCTGAGGTGAAAGACATTCTGAGCTATCTGAAGCTGGTGCAGAATCTGCATGACTCGATTGCGCTGAACCGGGTGGTCAATTCGCCGCCGCGTGGGATCGGAAAGACCACGATGGAGACGCTGGAGCGGATGGCACTTGCTTCGGGGATGAGCACGTGGGATGCGATCGGCAGAGCAATTGAGGATAAGCTGCTGCCTCCGAGGGCATTGTCTGCGCTGGGAAACTTCCGGCGGTTGATTGAGGATGCGCGAGCGATGCTGGGGCCTGAGTTTGCAGAGAAATTGAGCGCGGATGTTGCGGAGACGTCTGCGGACCTGGATACTTCGTTCGATGTTGGAACGCTTGACGATGATTCGCCTGAAGAAGCGGATACGTCGTTCGATACGAGTTTTAATTTTGGATTTGATTTTGGGCCGAGTGAAGAGATTTCGACGATTGCGGCGGAGAACTCCACGGACTCGGATGCTTTGCATGGTATCGATGCGGCGAGCTTCAATCCGTTTGCTCCGGTGGTGCTGAAGAAGTCTGCGAGAACAACGATGGAGCGGGCGGCGGAGATCAAGATGCAGGACGAGAAGCCGGCGTTTCGCAAGCCAGGTGATCCAGCGACGCTGCCGGAGTTGATTAAGTTTCTGAATGATCGGAGTGGGTATATCCGATCGCTAGAGGAAGAAGCTACGCCGGAGAGTTTTTCGCGGATTGAGAATTTGAAGGAACTGGCCAACGCTGCGCAGGACGCACAAGAGCGTGGAGAGACGCTGCATGAGTTCCTCGATCATGCTGCGTTGGTGAGCGATGCAGATAGCTATAGCGAAGAGGCTCGGGTGACGCTGATGACGTTGCATGCGGCGAAGGGCCTGGAGTTTCCGCTGGTGTTTCTGACGGGGATGGAGGAGGGACTGTTTCCGAGTGCGCGGACGATGATGGATCCGGCAGGGCTGGAAGAGGAACGGCGACTCTGCTACGTGGGGATGACGAGGGCGATGGATACGCTGGTTATGACCAGAGCACGATATCGGCGACGGTATGGAAACGATATGCCGGAGCAAAGCATCCCTTCGCGGTTCCTGGAGGAGGTCCCCAGCCGGTTGGTAGAAGACCTGGGGAGTCCGGCGCCTCGACCGCAGTTTTCCGGTTCGGGCTACGGAGGAGCTTATTCAACACCTTATCCGCGCGGTAACCGATTTGGCGGCGGGACAAACGCTGAGGCTGGCGAGCGGCACTACAGCTACGAGGATGAGGACCAGAGTGCATCGCGTGGCGGCGAATCGCGTGGAATGAGCAGCGGAGGCAAATTTGGAGGAAAGGGGAGCAGTGGGAGTGGGGCTGGGAGCGGGTCAATCGACAATATTGCGAGCTTCTTTGCGGGGCGTGGACAAAAGGCGGGGGGACAGAAGGTTTCGCGGCCAAGGCTGGATATTCCGGAGCCCACGGGTAAGACCGGGCTGAAGCAGGGGGCACGGGTCAGGCACCCGAAGTATGGGGAAGGAATCGTGTTTCGTCGCGAAGGTGATGGGGATGACGCGAAGATTACAGTACAATTTCAACAGCATGGCGTGAAGAAGCTGGTGGAGAAGTTCGCCCAGTTGGAGCGCCTCTAAGTTTTGAAAATCGCAGATTAAGAAAGATTGGCAAAGTAAATGGCAAATACAAAGAGCATTGCAGATAAAGACGAGCGCAAGAAGGTAAAGCGGGCGGCCCGCAAGAAGGCAGCTCCCAAGGCACCGCGTACGGGCGCTCGCGGCGAGAACAAGGCGAAGGTCAAGAAGGCTTCGCGCGGTACAAGCAAGCGGTAACCGGTAAGGCACGACGCTATCAGAGCGGGGTGGAGTTTCAATGCGGCTCCCGCTGCATTGACGCTCCAAAAGGCCCCGCTCTGGTAGTAAGCTCCTCCTATCTAGATTTCAATCTCAAGATGTATTGTGAAGCGGGATACCGCACCAATTCTGTTTGAGGAGCGTACGCGCTGGCCAGGCAAATCTTTGCAACAAAGTCGATAGACAAGCTGATCTCTGAATCGGAGCAGCCGGAGCACGCGTTGAAGAAGACGCTGGGGCCGGTATCGCTTACGGCGCTGGGTGTAGGCGCGGTCATTGGATCGGGGATTTTTACGGTCATTGGCGTGGCTATCGGGGGGAATCCCGCTGCAACAGCTACGTGGGCGGATTCGCCTGTTGTTGATTTGCTGCTGCGCCTCATCCATCATTCGGGAGCGGCTGTTGGAGGGCGGCCTGGCGCCGGGCCTGCGCTGGCGATTTCTCTGGTGCTGGTGGCGATTGTGTGTGCGCTAACGGGGCTTTGCTATGCGGAGCTGGCGAGCATGATCCCGATTGCGGGGTCGGCTTATACCTATACGTACGCAACGCTGGGCGAGCTGGTGGCGTGGGTGATTGGGTGGGACCTGATCCTTGAATATGCGTTCAGCAATATGAGCGTGAGTGTAGGATTTGCGGCGCATGTGGTGGATTTGCTGGACTGGCTGGGGCTGCGACTGTCGCCCAAGTGGCTTTCTCCCGCATATCTGCCGCTGGGATTGCAGGACCTTCAGGGGCGCGACATCTACGGGACAGGCTGGCACGCGGGCTTCAATATTCCGGCGTTCCTGGTGGTGCTACTGCTGACGGTTGTGCTGGTGCGAGGGATTCGCGAGTCGGCCCGGACAAACAACATTATGGTGCTGGTGAAGATTGCGGCGATCCTGGTCTTCATCTTCTTTGGGATCAGCTTTATCCATCCAGGCAATTATGTTCCGTTCTCGCCGAATGGATGGAGCGGCGTGCTGGCTGGCGGCTCGATCATCTTCTTTACTTATATCGGGTTCGATTCTGTGTCGACAGCGAGCGAGGAGTGCAAGAACCCGCAGAAGGATGTGCCGACGGGGATTCTGGCGACGCTGGTGGTCTGCACGATTCTCTACATCGGTGTCGCGGTAGTGCTGACCGGAATTGTGCCGTGGCGGAGCGTCGTGGGCGATGCTGCACCTGTGGTGAATGCGTTGAAGCGGGTTTCGCTGACACCGGGAGGACATAGTCTGCATTGGGTTCGGCTGGCTGTGCTGCTGGGAGCGATTGTAGGAATGATCTCGTCGATCCTGGTGTTTCAACTGGGGCAGGCGAGGGTGTGGTTTGCAATGTCGCGCGATCGTCTGTTGCCTTCAGCATTCAGCCGGGTGCATCCGAAGTTCAGGACGCCGGCATTTGCGACCTGGGTGGCTGGTGTGTTGGTCGCTATCCCGGCGGGATTGTTTGACGTCGGTACGTTTGCGGAGATGTCGAACATCGGGACGCTGTTTGCATTTGTGCTGGTGTCGATTGGCGTGGTGGTGCTGCGGTACAAGGACCCGGCGCGGCATCGCGGATTCCGGGTGCCGTTTGGACCGGTAATTCCGGTGCTTTCGGTGCTGTTCTGTGTGTTGCTGATGGCGGGTTTGCCGGCTAAGACGTGGTTGCGATTCTTTGTATGGCTCGTGATCGGCCTGGTGATCTATGTGTTTTACAGCCGGAAGCGAAGTGAGTTTTACGCGCCGGAGGCCTAGGATAGATAGGATGGCTCGAAGGCAGGAAAAACGGGAAGACATTGATGTTGTGGAGTGGCTGCGTGGGCTGCCCAAGGCGGAGCTGCACCTTCATCTTGAGGGGACGATCCAGCCTGAGACGCTGGTTGAGTTGAGCAGACTGCATGATAAAGAACCGCTGACGCTAAAGGGGGCTCTGTCTCTTTATCAGTATGAAAACTTTCCTGGTTTTTTGATGTCGTTCAAGGCCGTGACAGAGCGGCTGAAGGGGCCCGACGACTACGAGCTGATTACATACAACATGATCAAAGAACTGGCGGCGCAGGGGGTGGTGCACGCTGAGGTGTATATCTCTTTCGGGATCATTTATTTCTGGAAGAAGACCGAGGTAGAACCCTACGTCGAAGCGATTGAGCGGGGACGGATTCGGGGCGAGAAAGAGTTTGGGACAACGGTTCTGTGGATCATCGATGCGGTGCGCCACTTTGGTGTGGAGGAAGCCGCGAGGGTGTTTCGCAAGGCCGCCGAGTTGAGGACGAAGTATCCGAGCATCGTCGGGATTGGGATTGGCGGAGACGAGGCACAGGGCGCGGCCGATCTGTTTCGCGAGCTGTACGCAGAGGCAAAGGCTGCGGGTCTGCGACTGACAGCCCATGCGGGGGAGTCATGCGGGCCTGAGAGCGTGTGGTCAGCAATCAACATCGGAGCGGAGCGCATTGGGCATGCGCTTTCGGCCCAAAACGATACAGAGCTGCTGGATGTGCTGGCAGTGAAGCAGATTCCGTTGGAGCTGAACGTGACGAGCAACCTAAAGACAGGGTGTTGCAAGGGGCTGGATGAGCATCCGGTAAAGATGTATTTTGAGTCAGGATTGATGGTCACGATCAACTCAGACGACCCGCCGATGTTTGGCAGCGACCTGCTGGGCGAGTACGTGTTGGTGCAGGATCGGTTTGAGTTCTCGCTGGAGCAGATGCGAGAGATCGCAGCGAATTCGGTAGAGGCAAGCTTTTTGCCTCCGGAGCGGAAGCTGGCACTGCTGCAGCGGGTGGAACAGTACTAGAGAGCTGCGAACATCAAGCGATGAGCTTTCAAACCGCTGCTATTTGCCTTCGGGAGCTGGAACCATGACGGCGTTGGGATCAACCTTTGGGATACCGAAGTGACCGCTTAGGTGAATTAGATCGAGAGGACGAAGCGCTCCCGAGACCTGGATGAGGTTCATGTCGCGAGGGGCGCGGACGAGGACGGTGACGTCGTCGATCTCGGTTCCATTGAAGTGCAGCCAGAGATCAGTGATTGCGTTGTGGGGCTGCGCGCTCGAGGCCGGTGTGGCGTTGGCGTTGACAAGATGCTTCCATCCCGCGGCATGATAGGTTGCGATGATGGAGCTCATGGCCTCGGGCGTGTAGAAGGCAGGCCGCTGGTAGCGGTAGGTGTCGACGGTGATGCTATTTAATGCAGCGGCGGCTCGTTTGACGTCGACGTTGCCATTGTCGATGAAGCTGGTGGCATAGCTGAGCATGGACCGGTCGAAGGTGAAGGAGACATGCGTGGCGGGCTGATCGGCAAGGTCGTTCAGCGTCTGAGTGATGCCGGCGGGTTGCTGCGCCGATGCAAGTGGAACAACAATGGCGAAGGCAACAGCGAGGAGAGAGGAGCGGATCATTACAAAAATGCCTCTGTTTCTTAGACACAGATTCGCTCGGATAGTTACTCGGCTATTGCATGGGGAAAAGAAAAATCCCACCGGTATGTTTAGGTGGGATTTTTCCAACTTCTAAATTTGGCTGGTTTTACTGCGGTGGACGGGGTGCGAAGTAACCTTTCTGAGCCCGGACGTGGTAGCGCTCGTCGAGCGCATGCAGATAGATGGTGCGGAAGGCTCCATCCTGCTTCAAGTCTGCTGGCCGGTAGACGAGGAGATACTGGCTGCGAAGTTCCTCTTCGATATTGCGGAAGCCGGTAGCGACGTCCTCAATACGAGTTGGGTAGAAGGCCTGACCGCCGGTGGCTTCGGAGATGGCGCGAAGCACTTCGTCACCTTTGTCCCTGCTGGGGCTGACGTTGGTGCTGATGGTGTAGACGATGGTCTCGGCGCGCTGACACATCTTGATGGCGTCAGACTCCTGGGCACGGCTGTAGTTGTCATCGCCGTCAGAGACGAGGATGAGAGCGCGGCGTACAGCCCCCTCTTCCTTGAGGGTCAACATCTGATCGCGGCAGGTTTTGTAAAGCGCGTCGAACAGTGCGGTACCGCCGCCTGGACGCAGCTTACGGATTCCCTGATTGAGAAGATCGATGTTGTTGGTGAAGTCCTGTTCGACGTCAGTCTGGATGTCGAAGCCTTCGACAAAGGCACGGTCGTTGCGGTGGAGAACCTGCAGAAGGAACTCGATGGCGGAGTCCTGCTCGAATTGGAAGCGCTGGCGAATGGAGCTTGAAGTATCGAGCATGATGCCGACACGCAGAGGCAGATTCGTCTGCTGGGTGAAACGGAGGACGGCGACGGGAGGACGCTGATCATCGAGGAGACCGAAGTTTTCGCGCTTGAGGCCGGTGACGAAGCGGCCCTTTTTATCGGTTACAGTGAAGACGAGATTGACCTCATTGACCTGAACCTTGATGGTCGTGATGGGCTCATCCTGTGAGGGCGTGGCCTGATTTGTGGCAGGTAACGGCGGCGGTGTCGCTGCGGGCGTATTCTGGGCAGCTGGCTGAGACACGGCTGACGCACTTTGCGGCGTCTGCTGAGGGGTCGCTGGCGTAGTCTGCTGAGCCGTCGTTTGAGGCGTGGTTGGCGGAGGCTGGGTCGCTGTTTGTCCGTGTAGCGGCGAGGCGAACACCAGGGCGAGTGGGAGAAGAGCCAAAGGGTACAGACGGGGCATACGGTTCGTTCGCTTAATTGCAGTCACTTTTATAATTCTACTCAAATTGGGCGCTAATCGGCGCGGATTACTTCGAGAAACGCTTTAAGCCCTGGAGGCAGAGGAGCATCGATGTCCATTGCCTTACTGGTTTTGGGATGGGCAAAGGAAAGATGGGCAGCGTGAAGAAAGTTTCTGTCCAGATTGAGTTCAGGGGCGAGACCGGGAATAACGTGGGGAGCTCCGTAGAGGGTATCGCCGACGACGGGGTGGCCAAGGGACTGCATGTGGACGCGAATTTGATGGGTGCGGCCGGTTTCGATGCGGACCTCGATGAGCGTGAAGACTCCGTAGGAAGACTGAATGCGCTCGAGTACCTTGACGTGTGAGGTTGCGGAACGTCCGTCGGAACGGCGGGTGGTCATGCGGGTGCGCCGGATGAGGTCGCGGGCAATGGGGAGGGTGACGGTGGTATTGTCTTTGGCTACATTTCCGTGGACGAGGGCGATGTACGTTTTGGCGACCTGGCGGCGGGAGAACATGTCGCCGAGTTTGCGGTGAGTGCTGTCATCCTTGGCCACGAGGATGATGCCGCTGGTTTGCTTGTCGAGGCGATGGACGATGCCAGGGCGGAGGTCGCCGCCGACGTCGGAGAGATGATTGAAGTGGTGGAGAAGAGCGTTGACGAGGGTGCCGCGATTGCGTGCGTCGTCGGTGGCACCTGAGCCGGCGTGGACCATCATGCCGGCGGGCTTGTTGATAACGGCTAGATGATCGTCTTCATAGAGAATGTCGAGGGGTATGTCTTCGGCCTCGGCGTGGAGCGGAGGCGGATGCGGCGCGCCTTCGATCTCGATGGATTCGCCGCCGTGAAGCTTCTGCTTAGGCTTTGCGGTTTGGCCTTCGACGCGGACCTGGCCGCTCTCGATGAGGAGTTGGACGCGGGCGCGGCTGATATCCGGAATCGCCTGGGCAAGATACTGGTCGAGGCGCAGGTTGGCGGCGGCGGGATCGGCGGTGAAGGTGTGAATATGATCCTCGGCGTCATCGTCGAAGTCTACGTCGAGCACGGGGATGGGTGGCGGGGTCGCTTCTTCGACGCCGCGGGTGGCGCGGTATTCGTGCTTTACCGTGCGACGGCGCTGCCCCTTTGGGAGCATATTTTTAGACGGCATGAGAGACCAGCTTTCGGGATGGCAGGGAGATGAGGCCGGCAGTGACGATCATGCCAAGGGAAATCCACTGGATCGGATCGAGGACATTTCCAAAGGGAACGGGGTAGGGGTTGGGCTGGCGCAGGAAAGTGATGAGGAACTGGGTTACGCCCGACGCAGCAAGGGCAAGGGCGAATGTCTCACCAGAGATGCGTTTAGGTGAGAGGTATCGGAGCAGACCTGCGGTGATGAGTAAAGCGGCGAAGGCGGCGTAGAGCGGGACGGGATGAAGGCGGGGAGCGTTATCCGGAGGAATGGCCATCCCCCAGGGAAGCGACGTGGGGAGCCCAGGGTCGGTGCCTTCGGCGAAGTGGCCTAGCGCAAGAAAGGCCCATGTGAGCGTGGCGCAAGGTGCCCAGGCGTCCAGGGTGCGCAGAAGAGGCAGATTGCGAAGACGGAGATAGATCAGGGTCACGATGGCCGTCAGGAGGAGACCCATGACTGTAAGAGAGGGCACGGTGAGCAGGAGGACAGGGTAAGCTCGGAATGTCTGCAGGTTTGTGAGAACCAAAAGCAGGCGAGAAAGCGCAAAAGCCGAGAGGATTGCGAAGAGTCCGGCGTTCCAGAGTTTATCTGGGCTGAGCCCTACCGTTGCAGCGGTGCGAAGGCTTAAGAAAAGCGCGGCCATGAGACCCCCCGCGGCGAGGACGCCGAAGGTAGGAAGGAAGACGCTGCCGAAGTGGAGAATATAAGGATGCAAGGAAGAGAACGATCTAAACAAACTGAAACGAAAGCAAGAAAACCGACCCGCCGGGGCCGTACGACGAAGCGCTGGTGAACCCGTCCTAAGACGGCGGGACCCTGCCGTGGTTCTTTAGGCATTCCGGACTGGCGGACACTGCACACCGAACCATGTATACGAGCCAGGCCCCTGTTCAATGAATGTTGGTTCAACCAGCGTGGATCGCGTACCTGCTTAGCAGGCCGGTCTCTTGAGATGGATGCTACCTGTGCGGGAGTGTGATTGCAAGTTGGGCAGGAAAGGTGGGTTAGCTGCGCGATCGATCGACCAGGAGTTTCATTGCCAGGCTCTCGTCGGTATCGAGGCGTTCAAGGCCGTCGGAGACTCCGATTCGATCACGCTCGGAACGGTTCTGGCTGACTTTCCACTTGCCTTCGAGGCGGCCAATGGAGAACTCGAGGCCGATGATGCCTTTGATTTGGGACTCGATGTAGTCGTGGGGTGCGTCGCTCACTTGCCAAGGTGTTGGCGAGGCAGCTTCGTGGATGCCGGTAAGGGTCTGGAGATGTTGGAGGAGCCAAGTTGTGTCCTCGATGATCTTGAGATTGCCGTAGGCATGGACTACAGCGTAGTTCCAGGTGGGAACGACCTTACCTGTGTCCTGCTTTTCCGGATACCAGTTGGGGGTGATGTAGTGCTGCGGGCCGGAGAAGATTGCGAGAGCTTCGATCTCTGGGGAAAGCTCCCGCCACTGCCGGTTTGCGCGGGAGAGGTGACCTCTCAGAATGCCGTTGGTTCCGGCCTGGCGATCCAGCACCATGGGGAGATGGGAGGCAAAGAGGCCGGAGGATCCCATGGTAATGAGCGAGGCAAATGGTTGTGCTTCGATGAGATCGTGGAGGACCGGCAGACGGTTCTCTTCAAAGGCTTTGGGGATGTACATGTAACTTCCTTCCGGTCAGGGAGCTATGCTCTCTTTCAGAATTCTATGGGTAGCGTGGTTAGTTGCCGACTACGACCGGCAGGGCGGTGGCCCCGGCGGCTTTGGCCTTGGCAACGAGTTTCTTGAGCTTTCCCTCGACATCGGAACCTGAACCCATCATCTCGGCGGTGAGGACACCGTCGGAATCGATGGTGAAGTAGTGAGGGATAGCCTCTACGCCGAAGTTTTTGCTGAGGGAGTGGTCTGCATCGAGGTACTGGACCCAGGTCATTTCGTTCCTGGCGATAAAGTTCTTCCATTTAGCGGTGTCTGAGTCCCAACTCACGCTGATGATAACGAGAGGCTGCCCGGCGAACTCCTTTGCAATCTTCTTAATGTGCGGGAGTTCGGCGTTGCAGGGACCGCACCAGGTAGCCCAGAAATCGATGAGGACGACGCGGCCCCCCATCTCATCGAGGTTGAACCTTGAACCGTCAAGGGCTGTGACTGTGAAGGCTGGGGCCATTTTTGCGAGCGACAGCGCAGGATTTTCCGCGAAGTGTTTGGCTCTGACGTAAGCAGGATCTTTCGGGCTGACACAGCTGACGCAAGCTTTGAAGTCATCGCGGGCTTCGTCCATCTTGCCTAACTTGGCCAGCGCGTGGCCATCGAGGTAGAGAGCGTTGGCGTTCTTCGGATTGTCTACCAGAGCAGCTTGGAAGGCGGTGTGAGCGGCGTTCAACAACTCCGGTTTACCCTTGTCGCCTGCCTGTAGATAGAGGGCTTGGCCGCGATTGAACTTTGCGAGGGACTTGTCAGCGGGCGTGGTGGCAAGGGTTTCCAGCGCAGTTGCTGTGGCCACAGCATCCTTGTAACTGCCCATACTCATTTGCAGACTTAATATCTGGGAGAGGCAGTCGGCGCACTGGCCGCCGGCGACCTTGTTTGCTTTTTTGTAGGAGTCGATTGCGAAGATATATTGGCGACGAGTGACCAGCGTTTTGGCTTCGGCCATTGCTGATATAAATTTGGGATCGGTACGAAAGGCTTGTGTTTGCTGGGCGTTTGCGATTCGCAGGCAGAAGGGGAAGAGGAGACAGAGGGAGGCAGAGATGATCTGGCGGCGCATGGTCAAACCTCAGAGAGGATGGCTGCTGAGTGACCATCATCTCTGGGGTGGGATGGAAGTTCAAGAAAAAACTGGGCTAACCGACTTTGCGGTCTTCGAGGACCTCGTCGAGCATGTGGGCGAGGTTGCCGGCGCGGGAGCGGATGGTGGTCTGCGAGGTCTGAATGGAGCCTGCAAGCTGCTCATAACGCTGGCGTGAGGCGTAGAGCTCGTCGGCGATGTTGAGGGAGGCGAGGACGGCGACGCGGAGCGAATCGACGGTGTTGCCGTGAGCGGAGACGGCGCGCATCTTGGCGTCTACGATCTGGGCGAGGCGCTCGATGTAGGCGTAATCGGTGCCGCGGAGATGGTAGACCTGGTCGTAGATTTCTACGGCGATGGACTGGGGTTCGGCCGGTGCTTCAAGGGTCTGTTCCATGTGCCTCCTATCTATTGAATTTAGAGGAGATCGTCCATCTGCTGGAGCATCTTTTCGACGCGCTGGCGGACACCGTCGCGCTCTTTGTTGAGGGTGGTGATGGAGGCCTGGGCTTCGGTGGCGAGGAGGGTCTGGAACTCAAGCTGTTCGCGGAGATTGGCGATTTCGGCTTCGGCTTTGGCGCGGGCTTCGCGCTCCTGCTTGACGATTTCTACGGCACGAAGGACTTTTTGCTCAAGAGCCTGGAACTCGTCGACGCTGATGGTGGATGTACTCATATCTTTTGAAGTATAGACGCGAACGAAGTGGATTTTTATGGGGGAGGAACCTGGCTTGGTGCGGATTTGTTTGCGATTTTTTCTGGCGTGATGAAATGAGGGGTTTTTGCGAAAAATGGGCTGTTCTTCGTGGTTTTTTTGTTACAAGACGTGGTGAATGGTGTGGCAAACGTGGTTTGTTGGCGGGAGCTTTTTGGTTGCCGGAAATTATGCAGATTTCTGGGATATATTTTTGGGGTCGGATCGCTTCGCTCAGAATGACGGGTAAAGACAAAAGCAACTGCAACTGCGAAAGCTGGCCAGGAAGAGAATTACATTCCCACCCATCGCGATAGGACTGCGATGGATGGGGCACCCTGGCTGTCTTGGTTTGGATGATGGGAACAGACAACAGCAGGTCCCCTTCGGGATGACAAGCAAGAGAGGCAAAGGCAAAAACAAAGCAAGAAAGGCAACAGCTCAGGCGCGTTGGGTTCCGCCGAGGTTGGTGAGGGTTTGGACGATTTGGGTGGACCAGGTGGTGAGGTCTTCGTCGCGGAGGGTGCGGTCGGGGGACTGGAAGACGGTGCGGATGAGGTGGGAGTAGACGCCGGGGTACTTCTTCTCGTCGCGCCAGACTTCGATGGGCTTTAAGCTCTGCAGCTCGGGGATGCTTAGGGCCTGGATGGCGGAGGAGATGGTGTGCCATTGGACGGAGTTGGGGAAGACGAAGGAGAAGTCGCGCTCGACGGCCTGATAGCGGGAGATGTCGTGGGCTGTGACCTTCTTCAGAGGGAGATCGTAGAGGGCGGCGAGGTTGAGCTCGGCGAGGTAGACGGGCTGGCGGAGTTTGCGGTGCTGGGTCTGGGTTTGAGTCAGTTCGCCGAAGTGGGCGATGGGCTGATTGTTGAGCAGAGCCGTAGCGGAGCGGCCGGATTGGAGCCAGGAAGGAGCTTCGGGCGTGAAGGTGAGGGCGGCTGGGCCTCCGGCGGGCGTGAAGAGGGAGAGGAGTGATTCGATGGCTCCCTTGAGCTCGAAGAAAGGGGCGTCGGCTGCGGTATAGAGGCTGGAGGCCTGCGGGGTCGCGGTGGTTAGGCCGAGGGAGAGGGATGGGGTCTCGTGGACGTCGGCGATGTAAGAGGCGTCGGCGGGGATGGTGCCGGTGAAGGTCTGGCCTTGTTCGAAGAGGCGTACCTCTTTGACGTCTCGATTGAGGTTGTGGCTGAGCATGGTGACCATGCCGGGGACCAGCGAGGGGCGAAGGAGGGACGCTTCCTCGGAGAGGGGGTTTTCCATGGGGACTGGAGTGTTCTTCGCGGCGTTGGAAGAAAGCGGATCGCTGTCGCGATTGCCCACACATGGCGATGAGACCGCCATGTATGGGGCACCCGGGTTATTGGGGGCAACCGGGGTATTCAAGGCGCCCGGTGTGTTGGTGGTGAAGAGGTTGGAGTCCTGCTGGCTGGCGAAGGTGCTGGAGATGGACTCGCTGAAGCCGAGGGCGAGGAGGCGGGTGTGGATAGCAGCCTCTTTGGCTGCGATGGGGTTGGCGATGACGGGGAGCGCCGTGGGGATGGTATTGGCGAAGCCGTTGTAGCCGTAGACGCGGGCTACTTCTTCGACGAGGTCGATCTCGCGTTCGAGGTCGAGGCGCCAGGAGGGGAGCTTCGTGAGGTAGATGTCGAGTCCGTGGAGGATGAGCTCGCAGCCGAGTGAGGAGAGGTAGCGAGCGACGATTTCGCCGGTGATGCCTGCGGGGTCGATGGTCTTGCCGAGGTGGCGCTGGACTTGTTTTACAGAGAGCTCGATGGTGGGGCGGTTGGCGGTCTTTGCGGCTACATCGGGGTCGATGACGTCGATAAGCTCGCCTTCGATCTTGCCGCCGGCTTGCAGGATTAGTTGAGAGACGAGTGCGTTGGCGACAGGGGCAGCGTTGAAGTCGGCCCCGCGCTCGAAGCGGTGGGAGGCGTCGGTGTGGAGGAGATGACGGCGTGAGCTGCGACGGACGGAGGCGGGATCGAACCAGGCGGCCTCGATGAGGATGTTTTTGGTTTCGGGGGTGATCATGGAGTCCCAGCCGCCCATGACTCCGGCTAGTGCGAGGGCCTTCTTTTCGTCGGCTACGACGAGGTCGTCTGCTTCGAGGGTGCGCTCGGTTCCGTCGAGGAGCTTGAGTTTTTCGCCCTTGCGGGCGAGGCGGACTACGATGCCGCCTTCGATCTTGTCGAGGTCGAAGGCGTGGGTGGGGTGGCCCATGCCGAGGAGGACGAAGTTGCTGGCGTCTACGGCGTTGGAAATTTGCTTCTGGCCGAGGAGGGTGAAGTATTCGGCGATGGGGCCGTTGCTGGGAGCGATGGTGATGCCGCGGAGGACTTGGGCGGTGAAGCGGCCGCAGAGACCTTTGGCGTCGGGGGCGATGCGGACGGGGAAGGGCGCGTCGACGAGGGTGCCGACGGGGAGCTTGGTGTTGAGGGGGGTGAGCGGGAGGTTGTAGATGGTGGCGGCTTCGCGGGCGATGCCGTAGTGGTTCATGGCGTCGACGCGGTTGGTGGTGATGTCCATCTCGAAGAGGTGGCCATTGTTTTCACCTAGTGGATGCACACCTTCAACGGCTATTCCGCGCAGGGTGAGGTCGTCGGCTAGTTGCCGGTCGGTGACGGGGAGGGTGGGCAGGTAGTGGCGAAGCCACTCGGTAAGGATCTTCATGATGGACGGTTATTAGTCTAAATGTTGCGGTCCGCCCGGTGACCAGAAGATCCAAAAGTGCTGTATTCACTTTCCTGCGGATTCGTACATTGTGTAGACGGGTACTTGATTTGCATAGATCGTCACGTGTTGAATGTCCTTTTTCTCAATAGTGCGCGGCGCTGAATCAATGGGTTGGAGCACATACCGGATGACGACGGGGCAGGTTCGAGTACCACCATATTGATTGGCGCGTAAACCTTGCACATAGGCCGTTGCTGAGCCTCGCAAAAGTTGATGACCGCTGAGCACTTCGATATTTTGGACTTCGCCGCTCAGTTTGAAGGCGACCATGAGGATGACAATACCTTCTACATGAGCTGCCCGCGCGATGGGTGGATAAAGCAATGGTGTCGTATCCGTCATCGAGCGGAGACCGCAAGGCTCTTCAGCAAAACATGATGCGGACAAGATGAGAAGCGTTAGAAGAATCTTCATAGTGAATGATAATAAGGTTCGCGTTATGAAACGGGCTCTTCGACGAACATGCCGGTGGGGTAGCCGTCGATGCTGTGGGTATTCTTTTTGAGGCGGTAGTCTTCGAGAGCGGCTTCGCCTTTGGCTTCGGCCCAGCGGTCGAGTTGGTCGCGCTCGCTGACGTAGTCGAAGAAAGGGACGCTCATGCCACAGGAGGTTTGGACGAGGTCGACGTGGAGCATGAGCATCTGGCGGGCGCCGGGAAACTCGGTGTTGTCGAAGTGAGCGGCGAGGAGAGTGTCGTATTCGGGCCTGTGGCGGGGAATGATGCGGGCGTGGCCGTAGAGGCGAAGGATCATGGGGGAGCCTTCGAAGGCGCAGAACATCATGGTGAGGCGGTCGTTGAGGAGGAGGTGGGCGGCGGTCTCGTTGCCGCTGCCGGTGCGGTCGAGATAGATGACGGTGTGGGGATCGAGGATGCGGAGGGCGGCGACGTCGCGGGGTGAGACGTTGACGCGGCCTGAGGGAGCGGCGGAGGCGTTGAAGAAGATGTGCTGACGCTCGATGAAGTCGCGGTGAGTGGGTTCGATGCGCTCGAATTGCTTGCCCATTGTTGTGCGTTCTCCTGAACTCAGTTTAATGCCTGCGAACATTTTGATGGGTGGTTGCGTATTGCGGAGGGTTATGACTTTCAGGCGAGGTGATATTCGATGAAGAATTTTTCTGCGTTGATGATGACGGTGGTTTTGGTGAGTGGATTGATGAAGGCGGAGGCTCAGGCGGTTCCGGCGCTCGATGCGATTAAGACGGATGCGGAGCTTACGAGTGCGATTACGGCGCTGGATACGCAGCTGTTCGATGCTTACAACACCTGCGATATCGATAAGCTGGGCTCGATGGTGTCGGACGATCTGGAGTTTTATCACGATAAGACCGGGCTTGCGGTGGGGAAGAAGAATTTTACGGATGCGATTAAAAACAATATCTGCGGGAAGGTGACGCGGGAGCTGGTGAAGGGATCGCTGGAGGTGTATCCGCTGAAGGGATATGGGGCGGTGGAGATTGGCGTGCATCGGTTTCATCATCCGGGGGCGCAGGACTATGGGGTGGTGGGAGAGGCAAAGTTTGTTCATCTGTGGCAGTACAAGGATGGGGCTTGGAAGGTCACGCGAGTGATCAGCTACGACCACGAGCTGGCGAAGTAGTTTGTTGCCTGAAGAAGAAAAATGCGTGGGCCGGGGTGAGGATCGGGTATGCTCGTGTGGCGGAAGCGCTGAGTGCGAATCCGGGTGTTCAAATTGTCGGCTGAAAGGGACTGGCTATGGTTCGTCTGTTTCTGCACTGGATTTTGAATGCGGTGGCATTGCTGGTGGTTTCGCATATCGTGGAAGGTTTTGTTGTCAGCGGCTTTGTGTCGGCCTTGATTGCGGTGATTGTGATTGGGCTGTTCAACGCGACGCTGGGACTTTTTCTGAAACTGATTACGCTGCCGATCGGGATTCTGACGTTCGGGATCTTCTTCCTGTTTATCAATGCAGTGATTCTGATGTTCTCGAGTAAGTTTGTGCCGGGATTCGCGGTGATGACCTGGAAGGCCGCCTTCCTTGGCGCGCTGGTGCTGGCTTTGCTGCATATGCTGTTTGGGTTTCTGGATGGACCGAAGAAGAAGCTTGCGTAGCCGGAGTCAAGCGTGCGGGTGGTAGCGTCTTTGAAGGATGCTGCTTTTCTTTCTGTTGCTTGTTGATGTAGTGCTCCCCGATCGTTCGGATAGGCGAGGAAGGAGCTGCGTGGAGGATCTGGTGAAATATCCGTTTCTGATTTTGGTGATCGCCTTTTTTCTGCTCTGGTTGGCTGCGTGGGTGGGCGGGCGCCTGAAAAAGCGAGCGGATGCAGTGCCTGAGGATGCGCGTGCGGATTTCAGCGTGGTTCAGGGAGCGACGCTGACCCTGCTTGGTCTGATTATCGGATTCAGCTTCTCGATGGCAATTGCAAGATACGACCAGCGCAAGACGTATGAAGAAGCTGAGGCGAACGCAATTGGAACCGAGTACGCTCGCGCGGACCTGCTGCCACCGGCGGAGGCGGCCCGGGTACGCGAACTCCTGCGGAAGTATACCGATTTGCGCATCGCGTTTTACGTGACGCGCGATCCGGATGATTTAGCGAAGATCAATGCGGAGACCGCCAGGATACAGAACGAGCTTTGGGTTGCAGCATCGCGGCCGGCGATGGCGCAGCCGACTCCTGTGATTGCTTTGGCCGTTGGAGGCATGAACGATGTGCTGAACTCGCAGGGATACACCCAAGCTGCGTGGTGGAACAGAATTCCTGATGCTGCGTGGATCCTGATGTTCGCGATTGCGATCTTCTGCAATGGGCTGCTGGGTTACGGATCGCGGAAGTTTGCGATGAAGCTGCTTGTGATTCTGCCGCTGGTGGTTGCGGTTTCGTTTTTCCTGATCGCGGATATCGATAGCCCGCGGAGGGGCATCATTCGGGTGCGACCGCAGAACCTGGACAGCTTGCGCAGCAGCTTTCAATAGTTCGCTGGTGGATCGTCTTTCGTTGTGGTGGCTTCAAGCGAATTGCTCGAGGAAGCGCATGTCTCCGGAGTAGAAGTGGCCTATGTCGGAGATGCCGTGCTGGATCATGGCGATGCGCTCGACGCCCATGCCGAAGGCGAAGCCGGTGATGCGATCGGGGTTGTAGGCGTCGTCATCGAAGCCTAGCTTGCGGCGTTCTTCGGTGACGGCGGCGAAGACGGCGGGGTCGACCATGCCGCAGCCGAGGAGCTCGATCCAGCCGGAGTGCTTGCACTTGCGGCAGCCCTTGCCTCCGCAGAAGATGCAGGAGATCTGGACGTCGGCGGATGGCTCGGTAAAGGGGAAGAACGAGGGGAAGAAGCGGGTTTTGACGTCTGAGCCGAAGAGGGCCTTCATGGCGTGGTCGAGCGTGCCCTTGAGGTCGGAGAAGGTGATGTTGGTATCGACGCAGAGGCCTTCGACCTGATGGAAGATGGGGGAGTGGGTGGCGTCGGCGGCGTCGTTGCGGTGGACTTTGCCGGGGATGACGATGCGGATGGGCGGGGCTTGCGCGACCATGGTGCGGATTTGGACCGGGCTGGTGTGGGTGCGCATGAGGAGGCGGTCGCGTGATGGCTTCGCGGATTGGTGGGCGATCTGGAGGGTGTCCTGGGTGTCGCGCGCGGGGTGGTTGGGGGGGAAGTTGAGGGCTTCGAAGTTATAGAAGTCGGTTTCGACCTGGGGGCCGAGGTTGGTGCTGTAGCCGAGGTGGTGGAAGACCTGGACGATCTCGTGCATGGTCTTGAGGAGAGGGTGAGGGATGCCGGGGGCGCGGACGGTGCCGGGGAGGGTGATGTCAATTCCCTGCGCGTTCGCTGCCGCCTCGGCTTTCGCCGAAGTCGGCGCATCCAGGGCCTGCTCGATCTGCTGCTTGAGCTGGTTGAAGCGGATGCCGAGGGGTTTGCGGGCTTCGGGTGGGGCGGACTTGAGCCAGGCTTCGCTGATGAGTTTGAGGCGGCCCTGTTTGCGCCCTAGCCAGTGGAGGCGAAAGGCCTCGGGGTCGGAGGTGGCCGTCTCAGAGGCGGTGGTGCGGACTTCTTCGCTGAGGGTGGCGAAGGCAGCTTCGAGAGCGGGCTCGTCGTAGGACGTGAGGTGCGGGATGGTGATGTTCATTGTCGGCTAGATCAGGATAAATGACCGGAGAGAAAGGCGGTTCGCGCGTGGCGCGAATACCCACCCTTCGTAAAGACGCGACGGATGGGGCATCGGCACTCGGTGTTCAGCCAGTGTTTGTGGGTGGTTTGAGGAGAACAAGCAACTGCAACTGCTGGGGAGAGTTCTACTTTCCCACTCATCGCGATGAGACTGCGATGAATGGGGCACCCGATCGTTTGTGTTGACATTAAAACTGCAACAGCAAAAAGCGAGATGCGGGGGTTCTTCGCTGCGCTCAGAATGACAAGCGTAGTAGGGGCAAGAGCGTTAAAGGGCGGAGAGGACTACAGCTATGACGAGGAGACCGAGAAAGAGGCTGCGGCGGTCGGTGATGGCGTAGACGACGGGATCTTCGTCGAGCTCGCCCCGGGAGGCCTGGAGCCAGAGGCGGCTTAGCCATAGAAGAACGATGGGGACCAGAAGCCAGAGACGGTTGATATGGCGATAGAGGAGTGCGGCGTCGGCGTTGAGGTTGGAGATGTAGAGGGTGAGGACGACGACGGAGGCGTATCCGCTGGCCGAGCCGAAGCTGCGGAGCTGCTCGATGTCGGAGACGTGGTAGCCACGGCCTTTGGCGGAGGCGCCGCCACGCTCGCGCAGGTTTTCAAGTTCGGCGAAGCGTTTGACGAAGGCGAGGGAGAGGAAGAAGAAGATGCTGAAGCTGCCGAGCCAAGTGGAGAGGGGGATGCCGGCGGCAGCTGCTCCGGCGATGATGCGGACGGTGTAGAGGCCGGAGAGGACGATGACGTCGACGAGGACGGCGCGTTTGAGACGGAGCGAGTAGGCCAGGGTGGTGACGCAATAGATGCCAAGCCAGATGAGGAATTGGTAGGGACGACGAAGTGCCGGGCCATGGGAGATGCGCGTCACAATGTGAGGCAACAGGACAGCGATGATGAGAGAGGCGAGAAGGAAAAGGACAACGACGGCGATCCCCGAGATGGCGGAGAGATCTCCGGAGGCAAAGGGGCGGCGACGTTTGCGCGGATGCAGACGGTCGGCTTCGAGGTCGAGAAGGTCGTTGACGATGTAGGTGGCGGAGGCGCAGAGGCCGAAGCTGAAGAAGGCAAGGAGGGTGCCGATGACGTGGCTGGCGGCCCAGGCGTGGGCCAGAAGCATGGGAACGAAGATGAGAGTGTTTTTGGCCCACTGGTGGAGGCGGATGGCTTTGGGCCACGCTTTGAGTGGGGAAACCTGTTCGGTAAAGGTGCGGACCGGGGTAATTTTGGCTCGGCGGAGGGCGGAGCGGAGGCCGGGAGTGGGGTTTGCGACCATGGGCTCCTTGCAGCTTTGGAGCAGACAAAGGTCGGGCGTGGCGTTGCCGATGTAAGAGAAGTCGTCGGCGAAGCGCTCGCGGAATGCGGCTAACTTGTTCTTTCCGGCTAGGTTAGTGGTTCCATCGGAGCAGAGGACGCCGGCGAAGAGGCCGAGATGGTCCGCTATACGCTGGGCAGTAGCAGAGTCGGCGGCAGTGGCGAGATAGATGGGGCGGCCAGTGGCGTGCTGCTGCTCAAGAAATTGCAATAATTCGCGGTTATAGGGTAGATGAACAACATCTAACTGAACAGCAGATGCGATGTGGCGTTTTAGGGAGGCTTTGCCCTGGAGAAGCCAACCGGGAAGATTAAGAAGGGCCGAGGGATTGTAGCGGGCGAGGGCGAGTGTCGAGTCGACGAGAGTGTCTGATTTGACGAGGGTACCGTCAAGGTCGACACAGAGAGCCGGAAGCGTAGCGATCTCAGCTGAGGAGGCCGGAATGGGCAAAGGAGTATCCTTCCTATTGAGGCTGTAAGCCAAGGCTTGAGGTTTGTGCGCTTACCGAACACGGATTACGCTTCCGTCAGTGTAGTTGTCTCTTCAAAGACAAGTTTATGGCTGATTTCCTGCGATCCTACCCCTAGTTTTATACCGCAGGTCAATGAATGGAAACCTTCAAGGGCCTTTAAACGTCATTATCATTTATTCTCAGATATCCAAACTATCTGATTTTTTCAACAAGAAGTAACCGATTCTAATCATGAAACGAATGGTGATCGCGTAATGTCGTCTGCCTCGATAAAGGAACAAGAGCCCCCTATAGCGCTTCCCTCTGCGGAGCCGGTGAAGGCATTGCCTGCGCCTGAATCGCCGAAGGGTGGAGCGGTGCGGAAGCTGATTGTAGTCCTCGTGATTCTGCTGGCAGTGGGAGCAGCGGTGTGGAAGATCCGCAAGAACACGCAGGAGCAGGCATTGCAAAGCCAGAAGCTGCAGGCGGCAGCGGACCGGCCGATTCCGGTGCAGACCGCCCTGGTGCAGCAGAAGACGATGCCGATTTACCTGACACAGCTGGGGACGGTGACGGCCTATAACACCGTGACGATCAAGTCGCGGGTGGATGGCCAGTTGATGTCGGTCAATGTTCAAGAGGGGCAGCGGGTGAGAAAGGGCGAGCTGCTGGTGGAGATCGATCCAAAGCCTTACCAGGCCGCGCTGGAGCAGGCCCAGGGGCAGTTGGTGAAGGACGAGGCCAATGCGGTGAATGCGCATGCCGAGGCTGCTCGATATACGGCGTTGCTTCAGGCGGGAGTGGTTTCGAAGGAGAGCCAGCAGGCCCAGATATCGACCGCAGGCCAGGCGCAGGGAACGATCGATGCGGACAAGGCTGCGATTGAGGCGGCCAAAGTAAACCTGGGATACACGAGGATTACGTCGCCGATCGATGGCGTGGTGGGTTTGCGGCAGGTGGATGCCGGAAACATCGTCCATGCGTCGGATACGACCGGACTGCTAGTCGTCACGCAGTTGCAGCCGATTTCGGTGATCTTCACGATCCCGGAAGATCGCCTGCCGGAGGTGTTGAAGCTGACTCAAGGTGGACACAAGCTGGCAGTGGAGGCATATGACCGCTCGGGTGCGACGCATCTGGCGAGCGGCACCTTGTTGACGGTGGACAACCAGATCGACACGACGACGGGCACGGTAAAGGCGAAGGCGGTCTTTGACAACAAGGACGGCGCGCTGTTTCCGAACCAGTTTGTGAATATACGGCTGATTCTGCAGCAGAGGCCAAATGCGATTGTGATTCCCGCAGCTGCGCTGCAGACCGGATCCCAGGGAACGTTTGTGTTTGTAGTGAAACCGGGAGACCCGCCAGCGAACCTGCAGGATAACGGCAGCACCGGAGTGACGCCGCCACGGCGCGCAGGTAAGGGCGGCGCTGCAGCGAGCGGCGGTGGAACTGGACAAAACGCTCCTCACTATTACGTTGAAGCACGACAGGTGAACGTGGAGTTGACCGAAGGAACTCAAGTGATTTTGAACGGCGGAGTGAATCCGGGCGATCCTATTGTGGTCGATGGACAAGAGAAGCTGCGGAATGGAAGCAGGGTGATACCGCGACAGGCGACTTCAAACAAGCTTCGTGGCTCGGACACGGCCGCAGGTGGAAGTGCTGCGGCCAATCCTGATACGTCGCACGATACCTCCAACACCGGCCAGGCGGGACAAAGCGGTCAGCATGCACCGCAGGCCGGTGGTAATGGAGGTTCGCGTCCATGAGCCCATCAAGGCCATTTATTCTTCGGCCGGTGGCCACCTCGCTTTTGATGGTGGCCATTTTGCTTGCGGGGTGGGTCGCGTACCTGCAATTGCCGGTTTCGGCGCTGCCGCAGGTGGACTATCCGACGATCCAGGTGCAAACGTTTTATCCGGGCGCGAGTCCGGAGGTGATGGCATCGTCGGTAACCGCTCCACTGGAAAGGCAGTTTGGGCAGATACCGGGCCTGAGCCAGATGACGTCGACCAGCTCCGGCGGCGGCAGTGTGATTACGCTGCAGTTCCAACTTTCGGAGTCGATCGACGTGGCACAGCAGGATGTGCAGGCGGCGATTAATGCGGCATTCAGTTATCTGCCGAAGGACCTGCCGAATCCGCCGGTGTACAGCAAGGTGAACCCTGCCGATGCGCCGATCATGACGCTGGCGCTGACGAGCGACTCGCTTCCACTGACGAAGGTGGAAGACCTCGCGGATACCGTGCTGGCGCAGAAGATCTCGCAGCTTTCAGGCGTTGGGTTGGTATCGATTAACGGCGGACAGAAGCCTGCGGTACGAATTCAGGCGAACCCGACAGCTCTGGCCAACTATGGCATGAGCATGGAGGATCTGCGGACCGCGCTGGGCACGACAAACGTGGACCAGGCGAAGGGCAATTTGAATGGCCTGCATCAGGCTTTCACGATCGGCGCGAACGATCAGTTGCTCACGAGCAGGGACTACAGCCAGGTTATTGTCGCGTATCGCAATGGATCGCCGGTGCGGTTGTCGGATGTAGCGAATGCGATCGACAGTGCGGAGAATCTTTACCAAGCTGCATGGATGGGCATGGCTGCTCAACCTGCGGGGAAAGATGCTGACGGCAAGGAGCAGCCGGCGCGCGAGGCAGAGCTGAAGCCGGCGGTGATCGTGAACATCCAGCGGCAACCGGGTGCGAACATCATCGGCGTTGTGGATGAGGTGCAGCGGTTGCTGCCGCAGCTGCGATCGACACTGCCGGGAAGCGTGACGCTGAAGGTGTTGACGGACAGAACGAACACGATCCGGGCATCGGTAAAGGACGTACAGTTCTCGCTGGTACTGACTATCGGACTTGTCGTGATGGTGATCTTCCTGTTCCTGCGGTCGATTGCGGCGACGATCATTCCGTCGGTCGCGGTGCCGCTGTCGATTGTGGGCACGTTCGGTGTGATGTATCTGCTGGGGTACAGCCTCAACAATCTGAGCTTGATGGCGTTAACGATTTCGACTGGATTCGTGGTGGACGACGCGATCGTAATGATCGAGAACATCTCGCGTTATCTGGAAGAAGGCGACGATCCGCTGGAGGCGGCGCTGAAGGGATCGGAACAGATCGGGTTCACGATTCTTTCGTTGACGGTCTCGCTGATCGCGGTGCTGATTCCGCTGCTGTTCATGGGCGATATTGTTGGGCGACTGTTCCGCGAGTTTGCGGTGACGCTGTCGGTGACGATTCTGGTTTCGGCTGTGGTGTCGTTGACGCTGACGCCGATGATGAGCGCGAAGCTGCTGAAGCACACGCCGGCGAGCGAACAGAACGCGTTTTATCGCAAGAGCGAAGAGTTCTTCGACTATGTGATTGCGAAGTATGCGGTGGGCGTGCGGTGGGTGCTGCGGCATCAGACGCTGACACTGCTAGTGACACTGGCTACGTTCGTTCTGACGGTGTTCCTGTACATCATTGTTCCGAAGGGCTTCTTCCCGGTGCAGGATACGGGTGTGATTTTAGGTATCACTGAGGCACCGCAGACGATTAGTTTTCCGTCGATGGCTGTACGGCAGCAGCAGCTGGCAAAGGTGATTCTTGAGGATAAGGACGTTGAGAGCCTCTCTTCGTTCATCGGAATCGATGCGACGAACTCGACGCTGAACAGCGGGCGCATCCAGATTAATCTGCGGGACCGCGAGTCGCGGTCGGACTCTGCGTCGGATGTAATTCAACGGCTTCAGCCTCGGCTGGCGCAGGTAGAAGGAATCCAGACTTACCTACAGCCGCTGCAGGACCTGACGGTGGAGGATCGCGTGAGCCGGACGCAGTATCAATATTCGGTGCAGTCGGCGAATGCGGACGAACTGGCTATCTGGACGAACCGGCTGATGGACAAGCTGAGGCAGATTCCGATATTGACGGACGTAGCCAGCGATCAGCAGTTGAGCGGACTTGAGGCGCATCTTGTGATCGACCGCGACACGGCGTCGCGGCTGGGCATTACGCCGCAGAACATCGACGATACGCTGGATGACTCGTTTGGTCAGCGGCAGGTATCGACGATCTTTACGCAGCAGAATCAATATCACGTGATTCTGGAGGTAGCTCCTAAGTTCCAATTGAATCCATCTTCGCTGGACAACATTTATGTGAAGAGCTCAAATGGGACGCAGGTTCCGCTCTCGACATTTACGCATCTTGAAGAGAGACAAACTGCGCTGGCGATCAACCATCAGGACCAGTTCCCTGTTGTGACGATTTCGTTCAACCTGGCGCCGGGTAAATCGATTGGCGACGCGGTGGATGCGGTGAACAAAGCCAAGAAGGAACTGAATCTTCCACCGAGCGTGAATACAGAGTTCCAGGGATCGGCGAGGGCGTTTGAAGCTTCACTGGCGAACGAGCCGATCTTGATTCTGGCGGCGCTGATTGTCGTGTATATCGTGTTGGGCGTGCTGTATGAGAGCTACATCCATCCGATTACGATTCTTTCGACGCTGCCTTCGGCTGGTGTTGGGGCGATCCTTGCGCTGCTGATCTTCCATATCAATCTGAGCGTGATTGCGTTGATCGGCATTATTTTGTTGATCGGTATTGTGAAGAAAAACGCGATTATGATGATCGACTTTGCGTTGGAAGCTGAGCGCGATCATGGGATGGAACCGGAAGAGGCGATTTATCAGGCGTGCCTGTTGCGCTTTCGGCCGATCATGATGACGACGATGGCCGCGCTGCTAGGCGGATTGCCGTTGGCAATGGGAACCGGAACAGGAAGCGAGTTGCGTCGGCCGCTGGGGATCTCGATTGTCGGCGGATTGATTGTGTCGCAGATACTGACCTTATATACGACTCCGGTTGTCTATCTATTCTTTGACCGGATTGGACGCAAGTATCTGCATACCAAAGAAGCGGACGAAGAGTTCCGTGAGCACGAACATGCGGTGAGTGCGGACTGATGGCCTACGAAGAAAAAAATCGGGATTTAGCGGAGGCGCAACAGGAAGCCGAGAGGTTGCCGATGACGGGGGGCGTACATTTTTCCGCGCCGTTCATCAAGCGGCCGGTCGCCACGATGCTGATGTCGGTGGCGATTATTCTTGCCGGCTGCGTGGCTTATAAATTGCTGCCGGTGGCAAGTTTGCCGCAGGTGGAGTATCCGGTGATTTCGGTTGGCGCGGGACTGCCGGGAGCGGATCCGGAGACGATGGCATCGGCTGTAGCGACGCCGCTGGAAAGACAATTTGCGAAGATTGCCGGCATCAACGAAATGACGTCGTCTTCGGGACTTGGGACTACGTCGATTACGCTGCAGTTCGATCTGAACCGGGATGTAAACGGAGCTGCACGTGATGTACAGGCGGCGATCAATGCGGCGAGAAGCCAGCTTCCGTCGAACCTGCCCAGCAATCCTACTTATAGAAAGATTAATCCTTCAGACTCGCCGATTTTGATTCTGGCGCTGACTTCAGACACGTTGACTGTCCCGCAGATCTACGATGCGTGCGACAGCATTCTCGCGCAGAAGATCGCGCAGGTGGATGGCGTGGGGCAGACGTTCTGCGGAGGAAGCGCGAAGCCTGCGGTGCGGGTGGAGGCGAATCCGACGCAACTGGCGAACTATGGAATTGGGCTGGAAGCCTTGCGGGCTGCGATAGGGACGGTCAACGTCAATCAGCCGAAGGGCTATCTGCAGAATGACGAACGCCGATGGAGTGTGAGCGCATCCGATCAATTATTTGGATCGCCGGCGTATGCTCCGCTGATTATTGCCACGGACAAAGGACCGGTAAGCTCGGCGGCTGCGAACAGCGGATTGCCGGCTTCGGCTGCAAGCGCTGTCGATACTACGGCGTCACTTTCCGGTAATTCCGGGGCTGCCGCAACTACTGCGACGGCGGTTCCGGTGGGTCCGGCTGCAGCACATGGCGTTGTGCGTATTCAGGACGTCGCCAGGGTTGTGGACAGTGTTGAAGATATTCATACGGCGGGCTTCTTCAATGGAAGACCGGCGATTCTTGTCATTGTCTTCAAGACGTCAACGGCGAATGTAATTCAGACGGTCGACAATGTACTGGCGCTATTGCCGATGCTGCAGGCATCGATACCTCCCGCAGTGCAGTTGCATGTGGCGCTGGACAGAACGACGACAATTCGGGCCTCTGTGAAGGATGTCACGCGAACGCTGATTATTTCGATCGTGCTGGTGATCCTGGTAGTTTTCGTGTTCCTGCGGGAGGTTCGGTCGACGCTGATACCAAGCGTGTCAGTACCGCTGAGCCTTCTGGGAACATTCGGCGTGATGTACCTGTTGGGATACACGCTCGACAACCTGAGCCTGATGGCGCTGACGATTTCGACAGGCTTTGTCGTGGACGATGCGATTGTCGTGATCGAGAACATCAGCCGACATCTGGAGAATGGCAAGTCGCCGTTTGATGCGGCGATGATTGGATCAAAGGAGATTGGATTCACTGTGCTCTCGATGAGCACATCGTTGATTGCAGTGTTCATCCCGATTCTGTTGATGGGTGGAATTGTAGGAAGACTGTTCCGTGAGTTTGCGGTGACGTTGTCGGCGGCGATCCTTGTGTCGCTGGTGGTGTCACTGACGACGACACCGATGTTGAGCGCCAAGTTTATTCAGCCGCATGGGACAAAGAAGCGCGGCAGGTTTTATCGTTGGGGCGAACAGGCACTTGCCTGGATGACGGCAGAATATGAGCGCGGATTGAGCTGGGTGCTAGACCACCAGGGGCTGGTACTTACGATCACGATCCTTACCTTTGTGCTGAATGTGTATCTGTACATTCTGGTTCCGAAGGGATTTTTCCCGCAGCAAGATACAGGACGCATCGGCGGACAAATTCGGGGGCAGATGGATGCCTCTTTCGACTCGATGAAGCCTAAGGTTAAGCAGATTGCAGCGATCGTGCAGGAGGATCCCGGCGTTCAGTCCGTTATGTCTTTTGTGGGTGGAGGCGGGCCAGGCGGTGGTGGAGGCAACTCGGGCAACATGTTTGTATCGTTGAAGCCCGATGCGGAACGCCAGAGAAACGGGGATGGGGCCGAGGAGATCATGAATCGCCTACGCCCAAAGACGGCAGGGATACCGGGGGCGCAACTTTACCTGCAGTCTTTTCAGGAGTTAAGGATCGGCGGTCGAAGTTCGGCGACCCAGTATCAGTATTCGCTGACGGCTGACAATCTGAATGACCTGAACGAGTGGGCTCCAAAGCTGATGGCTGCGATGCAAAAGTTGCCTGAACTCAAAGATGTAGCGACGGATCAGCAGGACCAGGGGCTTCGGGCACAACTGGTGATCGACCGCGATACGGCGAGCCGCCTGGGTGTCTCTCCGCTAACGATCGACAATACGCTGTCGGATGCGTTTGGACAGCGGCAGGTGTCGACGACCTATCGTCCACTGAATCAATATCACGTGGTGATGGAAGTCGATGAGCAGTATCAGCGCGATCCTGATGCTCTGAAGAATATCTATGTCAAGAGCACGACGGGCGCGATGGTCCCGCTAAGTGCGGTGACGCGTTTTGAATCGCAACGTATTCCGCTGGTGGTGAACCACCAGTCGCAGTCTCCGGCAGCGACACTGAGCTTTAACCTGACGCCGGGTGCATCGCTAAGCCAGGCGACAGAAGCGATTGAGCAAGCGCGAATTAATATCGGCATGCCATCGACAATCCACGGCGGTTTCGCGGGGACGGCGCAGGCCTTCCAGGCTTCGCTATCGAGTGAACCGATGCTGATCCTGCTAGCGCTGGTGGCGGTTTATATCGTATTGGGAATTCTGTATGAGAGCTTCATCCATCCGCTGACAATTCTGTCGACGCTGCCTTCAGCGGGAGTTGGCGCAATTGTGGCGCTGCTGCTTTTCAAGGTGGAGCTGAGCGTGATTGCGATGATCGGCATCATTCTGCTGATCGGCATTGTGAAGAAGAACGCGATCATGATGATCGACTTTGCACTGGTGGCAGAGCGCGAAGAAGGCAAGAGTCCACGCGAGGCGATCTATCAGGCGTGCCTGCTGCGGTTCCGTCCGATCATGATGACGACGATGGCTGCGCTGCTGGGTGGGTTACCGCTTGCTCTTGGCAGAGGCACCGGAAGTGAACTGAGGCGGCCGCTGGGTATCACGATCGTTGGCGGTTTGATCGTTTCACAGGCGCTTACGCTGTTCACTACGCCGGTGGTTTATCTGTTCTTCGATCGGCTGCGGGTGCGGTTTGCTAAGAAGAAGAAGCCGGCTGCTGCGCGGGCTGTACCGCAGACTGTGGCCGGGGATTAATCTGGAGCTTCCCCTACTAAAGATCCAGCGCCGATTTACGCCGATGACACCGATCGAAAACAGGCAATGCGGATGACGGGCAAGAACCTCTGTCGCGGGCAGGGATCGGTATGGAACGAGAACAAGCAAAAGCAAATGGGGTCTTCGCCTCGCTTGGAATGACAAAGCTTTGTGGATGGCCTCGCTGTGGTGAGGCTATTTCGCGGCGACAAGTATGGGCTCGGGAACCTGAACGTCGGTGGAGCGACGGCGGGGTAAGCTGCCGGATGTCGCCGGTATGATCGGCCTTGGTGGATAGTAAGCATTGGCGAGGTATTGGCTCAGCATCCGGTGCGTATTGAAAAAGGTTCCGTTGATGCCGATGCAATGCTGCTGGATGTGCGCCCAGGCGCTGGGATTAGCGTAAAGGGGAGCAATCCGCTTTTCGAGTTTTTCGTAAAGGCTGTTGGCTTCGGCTTCCTCGTTTTCGCCATCTTCGATGGCCCAGCCGGTGGTGTCTTCGGCGCAACCTTCGATCCACCAGCCGTCAAGAACCGAGAGTGAGGGAACGCCGTTGAGGGCGGCCTTCATGCCGGAGGTTCCTGAGGCTTCATAGGGACGTCGTGGAGTGTTTACCCAGACGTCGACTCCCTGGGTGAGAAGTGCGCCGAGTTCCCAGTCGTAGTTTTCGATGTAGTAAATCTTGAGCGCGGCGGAGTTGAGTTTGACTGCCGCCTCGTAGACTTCGCGAATGAGCCCTTTGCCAGCGGTGTCAGCCGGGTGGGCTTTGCCGGCGAAGAGAATCTGCAAGCCACCGATCTTCTGCGCGATGGAGACCAGTCGGGCGGGGTCGTGCAGGAGCAAGCTGGCCCGCTTGTAGGTTGCGACGCGGCGCGCGAAGCCAAGGGTGAGGACGTTGGGATTAAAAAAGTGGCCGGTCCGTTTGGCCAGTGTGGCGAAGAGACGGTGCTTGTTTTTGACGTGACAGGCCGTGATGCGCGCGGGGTCGATGCCATAGATGGAACGGAAATAGCGGTTATCCGTGCGCCAGTTTGCGATCTCCGCATCGAGTAATTCCTGGAAAGATTCGGAGAGCCAGGTGGCAGCGTGAACTCCGTTGGTGATTGAGTAGACCTTGTACTCGGGGAACATCTTCTGAGAGACCTTGCCGTGCTGCATCGCCACGCCATTGACGTAGCGGGAAAAACGCAGAGCGAGATAAGTCATGTTCATGAGGCCGTTGTGAAGGGCGCCTGCGGCGTCTATGGCAGCGGCTCGGTCGTGGCCGAGAACCTGGTACATGTGGTCGAGGCCGAACTGATCGTGGCCTGCGGGAACCGGTGTATGCGTAGTGAAGACGCATTGCTGGCGCACGGCCTGAATGTCGGCTTCGGTTGCTTCGCGTAGTGGTTTACCGGCAAGACGCTCCTCCAGCAGAGCGATGGTCAAAAGCGCGGCGTGGCCCTCGTTCATGTGGTAAACGTCGGGCTTGCAGCCGAGGGAGTTCAGCAGAGCGATGCCGCCGAGGCCGAGGATGGCCTCCTGACAGAGGCGGTAGTAGGAGTCGCCGCCGTATAGATGGTCGGTAAGGTGACGATCCCACTCGTCGTTGCCTTCGACGTCGGTGTCGAGCAGGAAGACGGGGATGATGTGGCCGGTAACTCCTATGACGTCAAAACGCCACGCGCGTACGAGGAGTTGGCGACCCTGAACGATCAGGGAGAGGATCTGATTGGCGCTGGGAAGCGTTGTCTCGGGGGACCAGGGGACGTCGGATTCGGTCTGCTGGCCTAAGTCGTCGAGATACTGACGGAAGTAGCCGCGACGGTGCGCGAGAGAGACAGCGACCATGGGAGCAGCGGTGTCGGCGGCGGAACGCAGAGTATCCCCAGCGAGCATGCCTAGACCACCAGAGTAGGTGGGTAGGGCCGGGGAGAGGGCGATCTCCATGGAGAAGTACGCAATGCTGCGATGGGTGAGATCGGGTGCTTCGGGGGAGGGAGCGTCAGAGAGGCTCATGCGTGGATGCTTCCTTTTCTAACCGGGTCGGCGTCGCCTGCCTTATGCCGGCTGCGTGCTGAAGGTCTCTCCTGAAGCTGGAACCATGGGTTGCATGAGATCCGGTGCAAAGAGATTCGGGGCCCGTTACGCGTCAGTTTATCAAATCGCTTGAATAACGCTGTGGAACGACGGTTATTCACGGTGGTTCTGTTGGGGTATTGACAACGCGGCCTGATGGGTCGCGGATTCGAGTCGCTGCCAGATTTGATCGAGCCAGGCGAGGTGTTCGGGCTTCATGAGAACGGAGCGAAGGCAGGTAACCGATTTGTTTTGTTCATCTTGCGGCCAGGCATGGGAAGGAAAGTACCGGACGGGCAGACTGGCGAGGGCGAGGTGGAGATCGAACCGGGCGGCCTCGTCGAAGATGCGTTGGGCCAGGGCAGACGAAGCGGCGGCGGTTGTGGATTTCGCGGCCCAAAAGACGATGTCGAGCTGGGGCGGGGCCATGGGGGTGACAAAGTGCGGGGACTGGGAGAGGCGGCGATTGAACTCGAGAGCGGCTTCGCGACCGGATTCGAGCCCTTGAGCGAAGGCGCCGCCGGGTGTGTAAGGGAGGAGACGCTGCGTGGACCAGAGTGCGACAGCCGAAGCACCTGCTCGAGAGCACTCGAGGGAGATTTCACCGAGATGAAGTTCTTTCGAAGAGAAGTAGGTGAAGGGAGAGTCGTGTTTGTAGAGGCGTCCAACTGAAGGATCGCGAAAGAGGACGGCACCGCAACCGTAAGGCTGGAGGCCATGTTTGTGTGGGTCGACGACGATGGAATCGGCCTGAGGGATAGAGTCGTAGGCGGCGCGGGCGGCAGGCGCGAGGTTGGAAGCCAGGGTGAAGTACCCGCCGTAGGCCGAGTCGACGTGGATACGGAAATGGTATTTCTGCTGAAGCTTGAGAATTTCGTCGAGCGGATCGACAGCGCCGACCGCAGTGGTGCCGAGAGTGGCGACTACGGTGCCGATATTGTGATCGACGAGTGCTCGCTCGAGTGCGGCGAGATCCATGCGTCCGGTAGCGTCGGATGGAATCTCTACGAAGGGCAGACAGAGGACTGAGCTGATGCGGGTGTGAGTGTAATGCGCCTGATCAGAGGCGGCGATGCCGCGGCCTGGAGAGAGTTGGCCGGAGACCCATAGGGCTTCAAGGTTGGCGAAGGTGCCACTGCTTGAGAGATGGCCCAGATGCTGAGGGAAGCCAAACATTTTTGCGAGGACTGCTACAGCCTCCAACTCCATTGCGGAGCTTGCACGGCCACCGTCGAGCGCGTGGTTGTTGGGGTTGATCGACATGGCAAGCATGTATGCCGCACGGGCAATGGGATGCGGCGGTTTGAGCATCTGGCCCGCGTACAGAGGATGCGCGTAAGGATAGTTGTCGTGGAGGCGCGTAGCTGCTTCGTTGAGGATGTTCGCGACCTGATCATCCAGTGGCGCCTCGGAGACGGGTGGAAGATCGGAGAAGCCTTCGTCAAGACGGTGCTGGGCGGCGGCGATGAGTTTGAAGATTTCGTTATTCGACATTGGCTGGAGTAGGCGGATTACCTTTTTACAAAGGTAATCCGGCAAGGTCAGAAGCCGCAATGTGAAGGTATGGCGGAACTAAAGTTCGCGGGTGATAAAGCCGAGCTTCATTGCGTAAGCAGTGGCGACAGCAAGGATGAAGGCGATGACGGTCCATGTGGTATTGCAGAGGCGTTTGCGAATTGCCTGGGCGATGATGATCACGAGTAGGAGGCCAAGTGCTAAAAGGAGGCCGTCGGCTACGAAGGAGCGTGCGCCTGCGGCAGTAACGGTATTACCCCAGTGAAGATTGAATGGATGCAGGAAGGTGCCGGCCGCGAACACGACGAAGAAGAGAAAAAGCTGGAGGAGAGTGAAGAGGAATTTTTTCATGTAGGTGGACACTCGTGACGAGTTCGGTTGAGATGCTGGCTTAGATGGCGAACGGGGTCATGAAGTTGGAGCGGCTCAGTCGTGGTAGCGCTTTTCACCGGCCGGAATAGGAATGTTGAGACGATTCTGCTGGGGCGGCAGCGGGCAGGTGGCGAAGGCTGTGTAGACGCAAGGCGGGTTCTGGGTGCGGTTGAAATCGAGGACTATGGTGCCCGGTTTGTCGACACCATTACTAGGCAAAGACGTGTAGAGGAAGCGACCTGCCTGGTAGGTGGTGGTTTTGCTGGTGGTGTCACGGAAGATAAAGAAGAGGGTCTTGTCGGCGGGGTCTTCGATGACGGGCTCGAGGCGAACTGTCTGGCCGTTGATGGTGAACTCGGCAGTGCCGGGTGAAGGCTCATGGCTTATCTGGCCGAGGACGTTGGGGATGGTGAGGCTGTGGGGTGGGTTGCTGGGGATCCACTTTGCGGTTACGACATAGCGCGAATCGGAAGCGTACCAGTTGAGACCGTGGAAGTTGGTTCGGGTAGGGGCCTGCGCGTCTTTGACGCGTAGGTAGAGTCGATCGCCACGCTTGATCACAATCATCAGCAAGCCTCCGTTGCGGAGTTCTGAGGGATGGTTGTCGTCGTAGGAGAGCTTGGTGGAAGTGGAGGGTTTGCCATCGATGGTGGTGCCGGCGGGAAAGCCTCCAGTAGGTGGCACTAGAGTGACTGTGTCGTTGGCGAGGCGAAAGGTCGCGAGATGGGCAGGAGCATGGTCGAGTTGAAGCGTGTTTCCGAGGGCTGAGCCCACGGTAGTATCGCCGGGTTTGAGCCACTGGAGCGCTACCAGTGAAAGCCAGCCCTCGGGTGAAGAGAGGTTTTTTGCTCGCTGGGCACGGAATTGATGGATCTGCTCCGTGTATGCGGCGTTGCCGGGATTGGTTTGGCCGGTGGCGGAGAGAGCTACGAAGACGAGGCAGAGGAGCTTTTTCATGGGTGGCAGTCTCGTGATGAGTTTAGCGTGACGACTGGTGGAATCAGGCTTAAAAGAAGATGCCGCCTCACCGGTGTGGATGAGGCGGCATGAATTGTGCCGGAGTTAGAAGGTTGCAGTGCTTGCAGCGTCCTTTGTGACTTCGACTGAACCTTTTAGATCGAGAGAGGATGAGGAGTCGCCTACGAGGATGCCGAACTTGCCGGGGGCGATGTTCCACTTCTTTGCCTGGGCGTCGTAATAGGCAAAGGAGCGGCTATCGAGTTCGATGGAGACATGTTTGGTTTCGCCGGGTTGCAACGCAACTTTCTCGAAGCCCTTCAACTCTTTCGCAGGGCGTGCGATCTTTGCGTGGTCGTCGGAGACGTAGACCTGGGCGACGTCGGCTCCGGGGCGATCTCCTGTGTTGGTGATGTCAAAGGCGACGGTAGCGTGGGTTGCGTCGGGTGTAACCGAGAGGTTGGAGAACTTGAAGGTTGTGTAGGAGAGACCGTATCCGAAGGGATAGAGCGGTTTGATCTTGTTGTGTTCGTAGCCGCGGTAGCCAACAAAGATCCCCTCCTTGTAAATGACGCGATTCGAACCTTCTTCCGGATAGTAGTTGGCGTAGGTGGGATTGTCTTCGGCCTTGCGCTCGAAGGTGACGGGGAGATGTCCGGAGGGATTGACGTCACCGAAGAGGACTTCGGCTAATGCAGTTCCGCCCTCCTGGCCGCTGTACCAAGCTGCGATAAAAGCAGGGACACGATCGATCCACGCGGTTGAATCGACGTTGCCACCAGCGGTGACGGCGACGATCGTCTTCTTATTTGCAGCGGAGACCGCACGGATAAGTTCGTCCTGACCAAAAGGCAGGGCGAATGTACGGTCGCCGCCTTCGGACTCACTGTCTGCATCGAAGCCAGCGGTTACGAGGACAACGTCCGATTTGGCTGCGAGTTCTTTGGCTCTTGCGCTGACAACCTTGTTTTCATCGACGATGGCGAAGCGCAGACGGCCACCAACAGGAGAACGGCGCGAATCTTCAACGACGATCTTGTGGAGGCCGGCCGAGAGGGAGAGCGTGACGTGGGGTTGGAAGGCGCGAACGATCTTCCAGTTGTCGATGATGAGTTTGTCGTCCACGTAGACGCGGTTGCCGGTGTTCTCGCCAGCACCCTGCAGCGCGACGATGTACTTCCCTGCCTGATCGGCTTTGTAATAGCCGGACCAGCGGCGGGAGACCTCGTGGGATGCATTGGACTCGAAGAGAGCGGCAGCAGCGGCGGGATCGTCCATGAAACTCTCCCAGTTGATGCCTGCGTAGTTGATGTGCGCGGCAACAGCAGTGTTAGCAGGAGTGTCGGAGAGTTGGCTATTTCGAAAGATCTCCAACTTAAGGCCAGGTTTGCCGTTCTGTTGTTCGGTGACGAAGTCGGTGGTGCGGGCTGCCTCTGAGATCGTCGGCACACCGCGCTCATAAAAGACATTAGCGCTTGAGCCGAGGTACGCGCCGATGCCCTCAAGCGTGCTGACAGTGTGGAAAGGGATAACGCGTGCGCTGCCTCCGCCTACGGGAACACCAGGAAAGGCATTCGGGCCAACGACAAGGATGGAATGGACCTGAGCTTTATTAAGCGGCAGAAGCTTGCTGTCGTTCTTGAGGAGAACGACGCTCTCGCGAGCTGTATCGAGCGCGACAGCTTGATTCTTAGCATTGAAGAAGGAGATAGAGGTATCGGTCTGATTGCGATCCAGCCAGCCGAAGCGAGCCGCTGTTCCAAGAATATTGCGAACCTTATCGTCGATAGTGGCCTCCTTAACCTGACCACTCTGCACGGCAGGAAGAAGGTTCTTGCGATTCATGAATCTGCCCGTAGGCATCTCGAGGTCGAGGCCGCCGTTGGCAGCGGCGACTGCATCGTAGGTCGCGACCCAGTCCGACATCATGACGCCATTGAAGCCCCATTCTTTGCGAGCAACATCGATGTTGAGATAGCCGTTCTGCGTCATGTGCTGGCCGTTGGTCATGTTGTAGGAGTTCATGATGGAGCCAACATGGGCTTTGCGGACCGCGGCCTCGAAGGTTGGCAGATAGATCTCGCGCATGGTGCGTTCGTCGATGATGGAATCGGAGTCATGGCGCAAGAACTCGGAGTTGTTGCCCATGTAGTGCTTGACGGTTGCACTGACACCCTGCGTCTGCATGCCGGTGATGTAGCCGACAGTCATGTTGGCTGCGAGAAAGGGATCTTCGCCGAAGTATTCGAAGTTGCGGCCGTTGCGCGGAGAGCGATAGATGTTAACTCCTGGGCCGAGCATGTAGTGGATACCACGAGCACGGGCATCGCGGCCAATTCCCTCACCCACGCGTGTGGCCAGGTCACGGTTCCATGTGGCGGCGAGACCGATGCCGGCGATGTAAGTTGTAGAGGGAAAGCCAGCGTTGCTGCGAACGCCGTAAGGACCGTCGGACATCTCGAATGCGGGCAGATTCAGACGGGGCATGGCCCGGACCGCAAAACCTGTGCCCCCGATGTAGTCGATCTTCTCTTCGAGAGTCATCTTCTGAACGATCGCATCGACCCTGGCGCGCAGAGCGTCGCTGCCAAGCTGTGGCGCCTGGGCGAAGACCGAAGCTGCGCTCAATAAAACCGCTGACAGCAGAGACGCGATGCACGCCTTCTGTGAACTTAATTTTTGCATGAACATTTACTCCTGTCGTTCTTGGCGATTTTTGTGTAGGAAGATAATCGACTGCGGCTAGTTTCGCGGATTACGGATTGGCGGCCGGACCGGGAAGGACGTGGATGGTATGGAACCAGGTCTCGACGAGACGAGGCCAGTGGGTTACAGGGAGGTCGGTGGGCCGCAAACCGTAACCGTGGCCTCCCTGTGCATAGAGATGAAGTTCAGCAGGGACCTTCGCTTCTTTGAGCGCCTGAAAATAAAGGAGCGCATTCTCTTCGTGGACGGGATCATCTTCGGCCTGAAGAAGAAATGTCGGCGGTGTGTTGGATGTAGGGTCGATGCCGTGCGATAGCTTGTTGAGAGCGGGGGCATCGCTAAGATAGCCGGGATAGATGACAACGACGAAGTTGGGGCGGGCATCGATTTCGTTGAGAACATCTCCCGGTCGCTTGTAGTCGGCGTGGTTGCCAAGGACGACAACAAGATGACCCCCAGCAGAGAAGCCCAGGACGCCGATGCGTTTGGGGTCCACATGCCACTCGGCTGCGTGAGCGCGGGTGAGGCGCATCGCCTGCTGAGCATCTTCGAGGTCCGCAGGATTGTCAGGATAGTGGTCACGGAAAGGTACGCGGTACTTCACGAGCACACAAGTAACGCCAATGGAATTAAGCCACGTGCAGACTTCGGTGCCTTCGAGATCGTAGGCGAGAATTCTGTAGCCTCCACCGGGGAAGACGAGGACGGCGGCTCCGGTATTTTTGTCATCGGCTGGCTTGTAAACCGCCAGGGTTGGGGTGCCGACGTTGGAGAGATGCATCAGCGGTTTACCCGCAATCAAAGGATCCGCAGGCTTGGTGATATCAGCTTCGGGCGGTCCCTGATAAGTTTCCGGTGCACCATTGGGCCAGAGCGGAAGAGTGAGTTGTTGGGCGTTAGCTATCGGCGCAATGAATAGTAGAGCAACGGCACAAAAGAGATAGTTTCGCACGCCAATCATAGTAATGCTTCGCCGATACGCTTGGGAAAAGTTTCCCTCTCGAAATTCGTTGGCGTACTGATCGCCCCGCCCAACTCGCGCTCAGTATTTAGAAACTACCCTCAAAGAGCTGATAGTGATGTTCTAGCTGCCATTGTTCGGCTGCCTTTTCGCTGGACTGAAGGAAGGCGAGACATTTGGCAGTTGGGTTGGCTCCGCCAAGTGATTGGGTGGAACAATCCGGGACAGTGTGCGTGAAATTGTCCGGTTGCTGCCAGAGGCTGGGCCCGGGAAGAAAGCTGTGCTCGAGCGAAGTGCGGGCCATCTTCTTCAGGTCGAGGTAGGAGAGGTTGAAATCGAGCGCAGCGCGGGTGTACTCGTGTGTGAGATTGATGCGGGAGACGCCTTCGTCATCGGTGGAGAGAGCCACCGGAACACCGGCGGCACGGTAGTTCGATAGCGGATGCCAAGTGCCAGTGACATTGAGGATTACATCGTTGGAGGTGAGGTTGATCTCGGTCATGATATGGCGGGAGGCCATCTCTTTAAGCAAGGCATTAGGCTCGTTTTCGTACATGACGTCAACACCGTGGCCGATGCGTTCAGCGTGGCCGAGGTCGATGGCTTCGCGGATATGGAAGCGGAGACCGTCAGGAGGAACGAGGCCGGGGGCGAGTTCTCCGGCGTGGAGAGCGATATGCACGTTGGGGTAGACGCTGTGCAGGTAATTGAGCATCAGCATCTGACGATGGTACTCAGACATGGCCATGTAGGCGTCTTCTGGCTGGACGAAGTTAATGCCGACGACGCGAGGATCCTGTGAGGCGAGTTCGAAGCCAAGGAGTGTCTGAGCGAAGACCTGTTGCGGCGGGAAGGCACGGAGAACCTGATAGAGAAAACGGATCTTGACGGAGCAGGCGCGGGTAGCGCTGGCCTCACCACAGTGCTCGATCTGGTTGCGAGAAGCGAGAGCGTCATCCAACTCTTTGCGATCGATGGCGACTTCATCGCGCAAACCACCGGCAAGCAAAGCATCGCGGAGATGGCTGAGATCTTCGCGAGTGGTTCCGGTGGCATCGCCGGTGCGGTTCATGGCTGGGTCAGCGGGCGTGTTGGGCCAGGGGATGGAATAGCCAAGCTTGGCGACATCGGAGAAGATGGGGGTCTCCATGATTTCGAGATATTGCTCATTTTGATCAGCCGCACGAGAGGCTACTTCGTCGAGCCATTCGCCGGTGTGGGATTTGTCGATGCCGCTGAACCTGCCAAAGGTGGAGAAGAAGTGATTGTGTCCGCTGGTGCTAGCGCTGGGCACGAAGCTGCGCATGGAAAAGGAGTCGACGAGCGCGTCGTAAAGCTGCTGATCTTTGAAGGCATCGGACGCACGAGCGTTACCTTCGCCACAGACAGGCTGCGGGGGTATGCTGCGGGTTGTAGCGGATGGCTTGAAGAGGCTGTGATTGGAAGGATTAACACAGAGAATGTCAGCGGAGGCGTTCTTGATGAAGGTCTCGGCGTAGACAGCTCCAGTGAGATGCATGTGCAGGTCAGCACCCTTGGGCATGTTGACGAGGAAGGCGTTGAGTTGGAGAGGGTTTTGTTTTGCGGCGGCGAAAGCGCGGATCGCCCGCTGCTCCTGCGGGGTTGCGGTAGGGGTTGCGGCTGTCCTAAGAACAGGCGTCGCTTTAGTGGGAGCCTGTGCAGACGAGATAGTGGCGAAGCAGAGGAGTGCGGCAGATAGACTGGCAATGGGACGGAGCATGAGGCGTCCTTGTCGTTGTGGTATGAGAAAGAATATCGCGTGGCGGGTCAGTTGGCGTGAGAGGCATTGGATTGCTATACTTAGTTTGCGTTTGCGTTGCTGGTTCCCCACTGGCGACATGCTCCCCCGGAAGAGGTTGGGCGGTAGACGTGAATCGATGAAAATCGATGCGCACGGTGGTTCTTGGCGATCCCCGATAGGCGTTTTGAATAGCCAAGGCCAGATAGCTCAGTGGTAGAGCGCGGCCCTGAAAAGGCCGGCGTCGGCGGTTCGATCCCGTCTCTGGCCACCATTTAGAATCAATGATTAACGACGAATAAAATATAAGCCTCCCGTCCGGGAGGCTTCACGTGTTTTGGGTAAATACCATGTTTTGAATAACATGACACATTTGGGGTATGGTCGCGTATTGGTCGCGCGCTGCCTTGTTGATTTAAGGCGGCCTCTAACTCTTTTGGAACGCAAGAAATGCGAATGTCACAGAATGGGCGACGCCAGCCCTTTTCAAGGTCGCTCTACCGATGGTGTTCTGATACGAACTCCGCTCACGAAGATCTCAGCACGTAGACATGCCGTTCTGCGCGAGATCAGTGCTCAGTTCATGGGTCGTTCCATCAACCAAGTACTAGAATGTCATAGCGATTAGGCAAATCAGTTGGAGAGCGGTCCGGCCATCGCAGCCCAGGTTCGAGCTGCGATGGCTGTACTTAGCTCAAGGTCTTCTCACTTGTGGAATGAGACGAGTACTCAGTACGGAAGCCTTTTGTCTCCTGCCTTTGCCTTGAGGGTCTGCAACAAGACATTGTCACGCGCCGCTGCAATGTCGTTGGCCGTGTGTACTTTGAGAATCTCATTTATTCCAGCTTCGGCCTTCTCAGCCATCTGCGGAGTTACGTGCTCGATGCGACCGAGATCCGCCCACCAAACTTCCATCGCTGGACCGAGATGCTCAAGGAGATGTTTGATTCCCGCGTCTCCACCGCCCAGATTCGCGTTCATGAACTGGCCGAGGATGGCCCATCGCAGCCCGGGCCCGTGTGCCATAGCAATGTCGATGTCGGCCAGACTGGCCGCATCTTGATCCAGCAAGTACAGGACCTCACGGAACACCGCAGCCTGAATGCGGTTCGCGATATGACCTTTCATTTCCTTCTTCATGCGAATCGGCTTCTTGCCGATCTGTGCATAGAATTTGACAGCACGTGTAACGTTCTCAGCGGATGTTAGCTTGCCCCCGACGACCTCGACCAGAGGGACGACGTGTGGTGGGTTGAAAGGATGCCCAAGTACGATACGCGCCGGGTTGGTCGCCTCTGTCTGGAAATCCGAAACAGGAATGCCCGACGAGCTGCTCGCAATGATGACGTCGTGGCCAATAGCGTCAGAAATGTCTTTGAAGAGCTTGAGCTTGAGATCTAACCGCTCTGGACCATTTTCCTGGACAAAGTCGACGCCTCTCAGAGACTCCTTCAGATCCGTGGAAAACGTCAGGTTGTTCTTATCGGCGCCTGGCTCAAGACCCATTTCCTCCAACAGCACCCATGCGTTATCGATATACGCGCGCAACTTCTTCTCGGCCTCTGCCACGGGATCGGTTGCGCGCACAGCAAATCCTTTCGCGAGATAGTAAGCCGCCCAGCTCATCCCGATCAGCCCGCAGCCCACGATACCGACTGTTCTTACGTTGAGATCATTTTTCATATTTTCCTCGATTGCATTCATTACGCGTGCTTCAGCCGGGTCCATCCCGGCTCGAAGTAGCGGTTAACAAGATCAGGACGACGAGCCTCGCCGCTTACGCAACATAGGCAATTCCAGTTAGGACCCCTAACTTTGCAATGGTGGTGAATTGCGCGTTGGCTTCCAGCGGGGCGACGCGCACTTCTCCACCGAGTTCTGTCGTAAACGCACGCTGATTGGCGTGGTCGAGGGCAAGCCCAATACCTTCCTGCAGTCCAGTCGCAAGTACCTCGTGGTTTTCTAGTTGCTTGTTACCGATACGGGCACGGTTTAACGAGTTGCCTCCATCGAGGTTGCCTCGGTCAGTCCAGTAGAGAAGGTTGTTCTTGGTGTCGAGTTCGAGATCGATCGGCTCAGGCAAGTGATCGATCAGCAGTTCGATATCCGTGCGGTTCTCGGGCTGCTGACCCGCCGGAATCTCAAGCCCGGCTCTGAAGATGCGCCCCTTGCCACCATCCGGTGGACCCTTTTGCGTCCAGTAGATATAGCGGTTGACCGGATCAACGGCAATGCCGACGCAGTGGCGCATAACATCCTGCGAATCTGCAGGGAACACACCGTTGCGCACGAGAACAGTCACGTTCGAACCATCGAGGTTCGAGCGCATCACGCGCATGCCCTCGCGATCACACCAGTACAAGAATCCTGCGCCGAAGTCGGCGGCTACCTGCTTGGGCGTTACTGTGAGACCATGACCGACCAACATGCGCCGATTAGCACCGTTTAGCCCGATACATTCGATCGAACCGTCAGCTTGAAAAAATGTACCTTGACTTGGACCCATCGCCGGTCCCATGTTTGTCCAGTACAACGTCTTCGTACTGTTGTCGATAACGATTCCGTCTACGTTGTCGAGCAGATTCCCAAGCAGGGTGCGGCGATTACCACCATCGGGATCCATCTCGATAATTTCACCGCCTGGTCGGTACTGGAGTATGTAGAGCTTTCCGGAATTCATGTTGTCCTCTCGTCTTTAAGAGTGAAGTCAATGCCCGTTCAATTGAGTCAGGCCGGTTGGCAAGAACCCAAAGTTTTCGTTCCCTTAATCACCGACCATCGCCTAAGCGGGCTTTTGCTAAATCCGAACTACCGGCAGTCCGAAATGGCAC